>Ga0256842_1002099_pt1 | contig 14797 bp, 11 predicted proteins | sample 4559240metaG_FD_185973 | JGI IMG/M metagenome (GOLD analysis project Ga0256842, IMG submission 185973) | Hydrothermal vent microbial communities from Guaymas Basin, Mexico - 4559-240 | ecosystem: Environmental > Aquatic > Marine > Hydrothermal vents | place: Mexico: Guaymas Basin | collected...
TACATAGGGAATATCCTTAGTTCGAAATGGAGGTACATTATAGAAAAATCCCATGATCCAGAGCCAAAGGGCAGATAAAAAAAACGAAAAATTCACCAAATAAGCCAAACCAAGACCCCCAACTGCTAAAAATAACCACTCAAAATAAGCTAAAGGAAGCCATACTCTACCAGAAGGTATGGGACGCATCTTTTTCTTAGGATGCAGGGCATCTTTGGGTGCATCCAAAATCTCATTGATCACATAATTGCTCGAAGCAACTAAACAGGCTACCACCAAGGCCAAAAACACATTTAAATACCAATTGCTCCTAAAAAGTGTAGGCTCAAGAAAAAAAGCCAGAACCACACCTAATACCATAAAACCATTTTTAAACCAGTGATCTGGACGCGCTATCGCAATATAGGCCTTATAATCAAGTTTTTTCATAAATCTATCCTTAATGTAAAAGTGTTCTTTTTACGCTATCTTTCAAAAATATATTTACTCCTTTTATAAAAGTTTATGTACATAACTGCGACGTAAAATTTCCTTTTTTTCTTTCACTATCTTTCTGTTTAATATTATTGTCAAAATCATCAATCTAATTGATTTAGTTGGACATACCTATTTACCATATTTACTAGCAAATGCTTTATCAAATTATTTCCACGGAATTTAAAAGATAATTATAAATGGATTCTTAGAATTAAATAGTCCTAATAAATCACTATATATCAAAGGAAGTGTCTATATTTTGACCTATGTATTTCTATATAACTTCTTTACCATTTTTTTATTGATTTCCACCAATTCTTTAAATATATTGTCCTATTTGTAATATATTATATTACTTATAATAATTTATACGCCAAATTATATTACGTAAAATGTCAACTGTTTAAAAGAATCTTTTTAAAAAAGTCAGAGGAAAAACTATAGTTTTTATATATAAATTACAAAACGAAACATTACCATATTCAGGTAAATCATGAGTAAAATATCTTATCATCAATATCCAATTATATAAAATTAATAAAGTGACAAGAATCCAAGACATCTTTTTTTTTAAAAAATTACGCAAATTAAATAAAATAAAACCTAGACCTAAAGCGAATATCACAGAATAATCTACCATTCTTCTTTCCCCAAAACTACATCCAGCCCACCACCTATATATACAACTATTAAAGTAAATGGCTAATAAAAAAATCAGACTGGAAACTTTCAAAAAATAATTATCCAAGAAAAATAACCATATTATTCCTATACTAGCCAAACACAAAATAGGTGTCCAAGAAAACAGGCCATGCATAGTAGAAAACAAGTAATTGAATAGGTCAGGTTTCAACCATTGGATCTTATTATAAAAAGGATTGGGAGGTATAGTCAAAAAACTTCCATAAAGAATCTTCCATACAAATAATTGAGGAGAAAAGACTAATATTGTAGAGCAGATAAAAATAACACACGTCTTAAAAGCAGCTTTATATTCATGATTGGTCTTATATTTATCAAGAAAAAAAATTTTCAACCACACAGAAAAAGCGAGAAGTCCAACAAGACCATCTGGCACACGAACAAGAACTATTAAGCCCAATAACGCTCCAAGCAAAGCCCAGGATGATAAACGTTGATCTACTAAAATATAGACTCTATACAAATAATAAAAAAATATTGAAATCAGAAACAAGGAAATAATGTGGGACATATCCGGCTCAAACCAAAGATAGGCTGCGACGGGAGATGCTAAAACAATATATAAAACAGAGTTATCAGCAATTTTATCATCAAAAATTTCTCTTACAAGACGCCACATAAAAAATATACCTAACAAACCATAAATAAACGAACCAATATACACAGGTAGCTCATAAAAATAACCAAACCCATTGACATCAAGAGAAAAGCCTAGTTTTATCAAAATAAAAACCAAACAATGTGCCAATAAAAAGAATGGTAGCCACAATACAGCACACCCTATTTGGAAAATATTTCCAAAACGGCCTGTCTGGGAAACAAAGGTAAAGGTCCAATGTTTAAGTTGACAAGGTTGATGTTCAATTTGATTTTTAAGATCAAGATCTCTGTCAATAATAACAGAAGGAAGGTAAATGTAATAGCCAAACCCATCTGACACAAACAAAGCCCCCAAATGACGATAGGGGGCCCTTCCAATAACAATAGCAATTAGGAGTAAAGAAGATAACCCTATAAATAATAAATATTTCTTTTTATACACCTAAACTATCCTATCCTGAAAGTGCCATACTCTAAAAACAGTTTTTCTTATGCAATAATCATAACAATATTCTTATCAAGGCCAAAATCTTATCTTTACTCCCTATAAAAATATCATAACCCCAAAAACAACCAAATATCATACATACAGGCACAAAAACACGCCAAAAATGTTCTCTATGCTCCAGCCATAATTTTCTAAAATTACACCCCAAAAAAGAGGCATAAATACAAAGTACAGGTATTAAGGGCAAGTGATATCTAGAATGCCCAAACACAATAGCATGGATACCGGTAAAATAAAGAATAATTAGAATTATTAACCAATCCACGAACCTTAAAGAGTGCCATATTGACTCTGGCAACTTTCTCTCTAATGAAGGTCTATCACTTACTATTTGCCCTTCAACATTTAATTTACCGCCTACTGTTATCCGCCATATCAGACCACTAACACCCAAAATAGTAATAAATACATAACTGCAAAAAATACTAATTGCTATGAAAATCTCTAATGCTCTATTCCTAAGTGCTGGGAAATACCCTGCACGCATTCCTGCTATAATTGCACGCTCAAGCTGCCAAAAATTAGCTGTTTTAATAAGTGTGCGTAAAGCTGTAAGCCCTGGATGTTTTTTCATAAACTCTAAGGCCTCTTTTATAGTCCACCGCTGCTTTTCTGCCTCATTTAATCCGTGAAGTTCTTTTTCATGCCCACGATACCAGGCAATTTCACTGGGATTGTCCACTGCAGCCCATGCACGATGAAGAGGTGTGTAATCGTAGTTCCCCATATAAAGATTAAGCCCTCCCATGGTATCTACTGCAATAAAGTGGCCAAATACTCGGTAGTTGCGTATCATCCATGGAGCAAGGGTTAATGTTACAGCTATTACAAAAATAAAAGAGGCCATAACCCACTGACGTTTCTTTGGCCAGATAAAAAACAAAAATAATCCAACCAAAGGAACCAAGGGGTAAGTAACGCTCCGTGTAAGACTCGCAAGTCCCCAAAAAATTCCAGCAACAAGCAAGTAAATTGTTAGTTTCCATCTGCCAAATGACGACTTTTTATTTTCACCATTTCCATTCACAAAAATAGCAGATATCAGAAACAACAAAGCCAACAAAAAAAGAAATATAAAAAGCGTTTCAGTCAAGATCAGGTAATTGAAAATTATAAGAGAAGGATAAAAAAGGAAAAATAAAGAAGCAAACAGAGCAATCTTCTCTTGTCTAAAGAGCTTTTTTGCAAGCAAATAAACTAAAAAACCGCTTGCCAATGAAATTAAAATCTGAATAAATCGCACCCAATTGTGACTATTAGGTCCAAAAATCCTGTAAATTACACATAGAAAAGCTGGATAAAGTGGTGGACGAATTGCTGTAAGTTTTCCAGGCGCCCAGCCAAACTCGCCTCTTTCAAAAAGAGATAGTGCCAGTTTATTATAATGATGTTCGTCTACAATATTTAGAGGTTGATCACAAAAAACAAAAAAAAGGAAAATCTTGAATAAAAAAACTAAAACTAAAAGTGAAATTAGCCTTTTTTTGAATATTTTCATCTACTTTTGTTTACTAATAAATGGTATAAATAAAAATCATCTCTAACAAACTCATCTGGATTTTCTCTAACAGTCTTAATATAAGGTCCTTCATAGATTTCAAGATCATCTAAAAAATGTGGATCATCCCATTTGTGAGGGAATAGCCGAAAGAAAATTTTCGGAATTTTAATTCGATTTTTGATTGTGCGTATATAAAATCTGCTCTGCCAATGCCATTTTTCCCGAAGCCTTGCTGGATTTTTAACAGTTCCAAAATGATGCACTGTAAACCAAGGTCCATCATATTCATCAAAAGGTAATAATTTTTGACCCTTCAGCCTTACATTAGATCCATCGCCCCAAACTTCTATATCTAGTAAGTTTCTGTGGATAGTATATTTCTTATATGGAAGATTCAATTTTTGATTATACTTTAAATAAACTTTATAATTTCCATAAAAATTTATATATTGCATAGGAATAACAACCTTGTCCGTAGACAAAAGGTAATTTTTAATATTCTCAAATTCCCATTCAGGAATAAACTCATCACAATCCAAAAGAATACACCAATCACCTGTACATTTTTTCCTTGCATCATTTTTAAATTGAATCCAAAATTTTTTAGGATTAGAATCATACCAATGGCAACGGAAAATTTTTATTTTTGGATGAATATCTTTTATAGCTTCATATGTTCCATCAGAAGAATAACCCTCATTAACTATAATCTCATCAGCAAGATCAAGATGATGTCTTAGCATATCTGCTACATGATAATCATAATACAACCCATTACGCACAAATGTATAAATTGAAATTTTCATCAATTAACTCCCAACTTATGTACAATAGTATATATTTTTTGTACTACGTTAGACCAATCATGTTCTTGAGCCCATTTCCGAGCTTCTTGACCCATTTGCTTACGTTCTTCTACGTTTATAACTAACCTCTTAATCGCCGCCTTTATCTGCCCAATATCATGACCATCAATAACCAGACCTGTTTTTTCATGTACTATTGCTTCAGGTTGACCACCAATGCACCCCCCAATGGAAGGCATTCCTGCTGCTGCAGCTTCCATAAATACGATTCCAAAACCTTCGATCATTGGCCCAATTTGAACAGAAGGCATTACGTGAATATCTGCTGCACAAAAGCTCTTAATCTTCTCCTCTTCCGAAATCCGTCCCAAAAATTTAACCCATCGCTGAATAGCCAAATCCCTTGCTAATCTCTTAAGCCTTTCTTCTTCTTCTCCTTCTCCCCCAAGCACATAAGCTAAAGGCAATCCTTCTTTACGAAGTTCAGTCAATGCCTTTAAAACCATTGCTTGATTCTTTCGAGGCTCCATCCTCGCCATGGTAATTAGAATTATTGTATCTTTCGAAAACCCCCAATTTTCTCGCCACGTTTCTCTTTCTACACTAGGTAACTGATAACTTGCAAAATCTACTCCGAGATGTACTACTTTAATCTTGGATTCACTGCAAAAAGACAAGACCAATTTTTTTGTAGAATAACTGTTAGCAATAACCATATCAGAATATTTCAAAGCTAGTTTAGTAAGAAGTTTTAGTTGACGACTAGTTTTGGCTACTAAAAATTCTTCCCCGTGCGCATAAGTTATAATCTTTAATTTCTGTTTTAAAACATATTTAATAAATAAAAGAGATACTGTTTCCGGAATGGTTCTAAGAGAATGCACGACAACTTGACCAGGACACCTTTTTTTTTCAAAAAATCTAAATAATTGCCAAAAATTTTTGAAAAAATTTAAGTCAATTCCCCAAGAAGTCACCTTAAAGGAAAATCTGTTAATCTCATCAATAGCACCATGGTACAAAGAATCAAAAGTTTCTTGAGACTTAACAAGCATCGGGAAATGAGAGGTAAGCACTATGGTAGGCTCTGGCCAATTTCTCCCCACTTCATAAAGCCACAAATGAGCCCCTCCAATATTAGGGAAAAAATCAAAAGAAAAAATTATATTATCTATTTTCTTCATCTAAAAAATTCTTTGTTGCCAAATATCCAAGAGAATTGGCCAAAATAGCAAGATAAAATTGAACTTCAAAGCCATAAAGTGTAAGAAAAAGGGCACAAATTAAAAAACCACATAAAGCTACTAAGGTAGCATCTGAGAGATAATAACAAAGGGATCCCTTTGTAAATTTATCTCGTTTTTTAAAAAGAGTCCATATGCAATTACACATGAATAATACATAAAAAAGGCAGGCTAAAACACCAGACTCTGCAGCAATTTGAATAAAGGTATTGTGAGCTACACGGGGATGCCTATCTGAAAAATAAGGAAATGCTTGGCCAAAGGATCCAACTCCCACACCTGTAAAAGGATGAGCCAGCATCATGTGTAGACCTGCATCCCAGGCCTCCAGTCTGGTACGTGAAGAAGACTCTTGTTCAAAATTTTTTATATGTTTTGCCCGTGATTTTAATAAAGCCCCCCCTTGCCATACATATGCAAAAATAAATGCTGAAATAAGCATTAATCCAATAACTTTTTTAGGACAACGAAATCCCATAAAAACACTAACAAAAGCCGCTCCCACAAGTCCTCCACGCGAAGCAGTCAAAAAAACAGCATGCCAAGCAAAAGGCACAGCTAGCCATAAACACCAACGCAAATACCATTGTTTAAAAAACCAACCCAAATAAAATAAAAAAGGGATACCCACAACAAAAAGCATAGAAAAATTATTTTCATCTGAATAAAGGCCCGATCCCGACAAATCAGCTGGTCCCCTCAACCTAAGAAAAAACTTTCCTGACAAATATTGGATATTGGCCCAATAAGTTAAATAAATAACAGCTATAAGAAATACACATGTAAAAATTTTCACTTTGTTTTCATCAGAGATACAACAAAGACCTATAAAGAAGAAAATAAAAATCTTTAGCATTCCAATAAGGACTTGATAAGGATCAGAAAATCTCCATTTATTTACAACATCTACATACGGTCCCCAAAAATAGGAAAGAAATACAAAGAGAAAATATAAAATAGCAAATAATACTTGCTTATTTTTGATGATTTCAAAATTAATAACTCCACGCAATGAGGCCAGGAAAAAGCCTGCAATAGTAGGCCAAGCTATTAAATAAAAAGGCCGTAATCCTTGAAAATTCCACCACCAAATATATTGCGGTCCAAGTATATTAAACAAATATCCAACAGTAATTCCAACCCATGGATGAACTAATGAATATCCCGCATTACAAATAAAAAGAAAAAAAAGAATTATTTTACCCATAAACAATTTTTAATTATTGTTCAAAAATTAATCGTATATTTTTAAATATTTCTTCAGCTAAAGAACGAAATAAAAAACAAATAGTCAAAACATAAACTAAAGCCCCTGAAAAAACTGCTACAGGCAAAACAACCCTTATATCTAGATAACATACCATGAGTAACTCTCGAATAAAAAACGCACTGCATGCACAAAGCAGAGAAGCTAATACAATTGGCCATAATTCCTTAAATAATATAAAAAAATCAACCTTTAACATAAAATAACAACAATACCATAATACAATAAATAAAGGAAAAACAGAAAGCAACATCCCAATAGATACACCTATAAGTCCATAAAAATATCCCAATACACCAACAAAAATAGCAGTAAAGATTAAAGTAATAAAACCTATTTTAGATTGAAGATCAGGTCTATTTTTACAATAAAAAATAGATCCCATGGGCTGGAAAAGACATCTCAATGCAGCACATAAACAAAGGATTTGCAAAGGTTTTATAATTGACAACCACTGTTTTCCCCAAAGGACTGAAACTAAAATATCGGCTACTGCGGCCAAACCAAATAGCATGGGATATGCAACCAGGGCAACAAATTTAACAGCTTTTACATAACCGGCAAAAATTCTTTCGTTATCATTTTGAACCTTAGAAAGTACTGGGAATACTACACTTCCTACAGGTCGCGAAATCCTATCAAAAACTAAATGGGGGATTCGATAGGCAAATTCGTAAAGACCTAACTGATAGGCCCCTAAAAGACGTCCTACTAAAAGATAATCTAGATTTTGTCTTAAATAACTGGCAACAGAAAAACCCAACCCATGAATTCCAAAACGAAAAAGATAACGAAAACTATCTTTGTTAAATTTAAATTTTGGCAACCAAATAACACACGCAAAAACAGTTAGATTAACAAATATAGTACTCACTACCAGGGCTATAACTAAAGCCCAATAAGCCAAATTGAACTTTAAAGCCAAAAAAACAGCAAGAGAAGACTCTAAAAAAACAGCTATTGCACTAATTATATTCAAGCTTTTAAAGCGCAGCTCTTTCATAAGAAGTGTATTTGGAATCATACCTAAAATTTGAATTATAAAACAAAAAGCAATAACACGAATAACAGGGACAACACGCGGCTCTTTTAAAAAAAGACCCGCTATCGGAGCGCCAAAAAAGCCAATTAAAAACAAACAAAGCCTAACACCTGCAAGAGTCCAAAAACATGTATTCAGGTCTTCTTTAGTAACATCCTTTTTTATAATAATACCTGTAGCCATTCCCATAGCACCAATATGAAGAAGAAATTCCTGAAAAAGGATCGCCATACCAAAAAGACCAAAATCAGATGGTTTAAGAGCTCTTGCCAAAAAAACACTCGCTCCCAAACGTACTAATGTTTGCCAGCCTCCACCTAATATCTGCCATAATGCAGCACGTCCTGCTGATTGAGTTAATGACGTATTCATTATTGGTTTAACTTTATTTTTTCTTCTCAAGAAATCAAAATCAATATGCTAGCACTATTCTTATTACCACTATTATTTGATCATATCAAAATAGACACTTTTTAATTTCTGGTAAGTTACTTTTTCACTAAAATTATTAATGGCATATTCTATGTTTAAAATAACCGGATACCTTTTTTCTTTTTCATAAATTTCCAGTACCTTATCAACAAATTCCTTAACATTATTCGGTTCGACCAAAAATCCACAGGGTGCACCCTCTAAAATCTCAACTAACCCACCTATTCTGGAAGCAACTACTGGTAAACCGGCCAACAAACCTTCAACAGCAACCCTTCCAAAAGGCTCATAGGTTGAAGGCACTACCAAGGTATCCAATGCCGAAAGAACTTCTCCGATATTATCTTTAAAACCGAGCCATATAACAAATTCTTCAATATTTAACTCTTTTATTAAACTTTTTATATAAAGTTCGTTACAATTAGTTGGATCTAAATCTTCTCCAATAATCACAAACCGAAAATTTCTTGATATTTTTAAAACCTCTTTTGCCATCCGCAAAAAGGTGTTGTGTCCTTTTTGAGGGGATAAATTACCTATTACACCAACCAAGAAGTAAGCATCGGCACTCCATTGATTTCTTATTGTATTACGTATATTGGGACAATAATAATCATTGGGATCAAAAAAATTGTAAATTACTTCTTTCTTAACAGAAAGAGAAAAATATGGATTCTTTTCTAGAAATAATTCTTTCATGTAATGGCTGTTAAATATAATTACATCTGGAAGGGCTTTCAGATAATAATTTACACTATTTTGTTCTACAGAATAACGCATGTGACAACATAATGGTATGTTTAAAATCCTTGCAGCAATACTAGCAATACTATAACAAAAAAGGTCATTGACATGAATTATATCTGGTGAATATGAGTAAAAGATTTTTATATATTTAAATAACTTTCGAATAAAATCAATTTTTGAAAATTTATTTGAGACTCGATGATTAAATATAATATATTTTATATTTTCCTTTGTTAATAATTCAACCAATTTCCCTTCACCTGGGACAAGAATAAAAACATCGTGACCATCCCCCTTAACCTTTTGCACCATCCGAAGCAGACTTCGATTACCTCCTCCAATATGTGGAGAATTAGCTAAATACATTAGCTTTAATCTATTCATCTAACACTCGTTCATAAAGCTGTTGATATTTATCAACGAATTTATTTATAGAAAAAAATTCCTTAGCAAACTCTCTTGCAAAATGAGCAAATTTTCCCCAATTATCACGTAGTATTTGAATCTTTTCAGAAAGCTCAGAACCTTTATTATAATAAAGCCCAACATTTGCTTCTTGTATCAATCTCTTTATTCCTACACCCGGCCCCAAAATTACGGGTCTTCCTGAAGCCAAAGATTCTATAACAAATGTAGGACACGATTTTCCTCCATTTTTTTTAAAGGGAGCTACTGCTATATGACACTTTTTATAAAATTTTCTCACATCCACAACTTTTTCACATATCAAACATATATTTTCTAAATTTCTCTTCTCAATCTCATCCTTAACCCTTTGAAGAGAATCACCCCATGGACGCCAAAGAAAAATAAACTCTACATCAGGGAGATTTTCCGCTGCCTCCAAGAGATCAAAAACTCCTCTAGATTCTAATTCTTCGGTAGTAGGAGGAGAGGAAGCAAATAAAACCCGAAACGGCCTTATTGACATGGGATAAGGCACATTTAAAAAAGGATTTAAGTTTAATCCCGGATAAATGAGTTTAATTCTTTCTTTTTTAAAACCTTTTTGAATCAATTCATTTCGACGTTCTTCACTATCAACCACTAAAAAATTTAATCTTTGATAATATGTTAAAGGCAATAAACCATTACCCACTACTCCTGTTAAAATAGTCTTTTTTGAAAAAATACTAGAAAGATATAACCAGTTATCTAGACTATCATAAATATGATTTATTGTGTGTATCTTTGACATTAGAAAAGACAGGATTCTAGAACAATAATACCATCTAGTAGAAAATCCAAAAACTCTATTTTTAAAATCAATCTTAATTGGCTGTAAATTGCTAATACCAATAATAGTACTATTAAAATGCTTTGCCAGCGTAAAAACTTCTTTACTAATTCCTTCCATTTCCGGCATTAACCAGCCTGTATAATAGGCTATACGCACTGACAAACGGCTATCCATTCTAAATTTTTCTTACTAAAATTATTTTCAACAAATCTAAGCAAACTATAAGTCATTTTCTCAAAACGTGGACCAAGATAAATTTGTATTTTAAAAAGCAAATTATAGAAAGGATACACAGATATTAATTCCCTGACCAAAAATCCTTGCTCTGTCATTTCTTTAAAAAATTCCTCTCGGGTATAAAGTTTATCATAAACAGGATATTTATCCAATCCTTCTTTTAAACGTAAAGATAGAGAAACTTCTTTGTTCACTACATCAAAAATAAAAAATCCTTTATCTGTTAAATGTCTTTTAATTGTTTCATAAATTTTGATACGATCTCTTTTTTTAAAATGCCTTATAAAACGAAAGGAAAAAATTAAATCAAATTTTTCACCAAGATCCATAAGAAAAATATCTTGTTTTTTTAAAATCCACTCTTTTTTATCTTTTAACCGTTCTCTTGCAATATTCAACATCTCTTCACTAGCATCAACAGCCACACATGTTACTCTACTATGTGATTTTATATCCACGGTAACCCGGCCAGGACCACAAGCAAGTTCAAGGATTTGCTTAGCATTAACTAAAGCTATATAATGGTTAACCACGGAAACCTGTTTTTCATGAAGAATGCGTCCTAATGGAAAAGTAAATCTCTCATTAACATATTTCTGAGCACATATTTCATTTTGATAATATTTTTTTATTTTTTTCTTATCAGAAATAGACATATAACTTATAAACTCTTTATTTAACTTTTTAAATTCTTATATATTTTTTAACTACTCATTTAATTCTATTTTAAATAGAACTCTTTTTCAATAATTGTGTCAATAATTATATATAAAAATCTTACTAATATTCTTTTTTTAGCATATACAAAATTAAATCTTTAACCTTGAACACAACTCTTTGAATATTTAAAATTCTTCACAATATACCATAATAGTAATCACAGATTTCAATTAAAAAATAACTTTTTTATCCTTATTTTCTATATTTCAAAGACATTCCAATTAATGTCCCTATAGACCTAGCTAAAAAATATATTAAATAAAATTTTAATATTCTAAAAAAATTAAAATTAACTGAAATCCTATATAGTCTTATTGAATATACTATTATTGGTAAAAAAAACAAAAAAATACAGTTCAAAAATAACAAAGGATTTCCTAATATAAGTCCTATTACTGCTAAAATTGCGGACAATATAATCCAAATAGGCACTATTATGCTTGGAATTTCTTTTAATGTAATTCTTCTTCCCTTTATGGACCTAATATTACCCTTTGCACGCCATATCTCCTTTTTAAATAACTCCTTCCAATTTTTATCTTCACCTAAATGTATAAAATTGGCCTTAGATGTACAATAAATTTTCCCCAAATTATTCACTCTATCACAAAAATAATAGTCTTCGCACGTTATAATATCTTCAGGAAATCCACTGCTTTTAAAAAAATCCTGTTTTTTTATAAAAAGATTCCATCCCCCTGTAAAATCAATAAATTTATCTGATTTTGTGCTAGTTAAGAAAACTCTTATTTTTTCAATATTCGTTGGATTTTTACTAATAGTTTGAGGGGCACACACCATTTTTACATCTTTTCTTTTTATCTCTTCCAACATTACATTTAACCAATTACCTGAAAGAAAAACATCGGCATCAATAAAAGCAAAAAATGTACCTCTAGCAAATTCTGCCCCTCTATTCCTTAAGGAAGAAATGGTCTTATCTTCAGATTCAAATAATATCCTTATAAAAAAAGGATATCTTGTTAAATCTAAATCAAGCCTCTTATTTTGAGTGATAATTATTACTTCTATTTTTTCTAAATCAAACAACTGTAGGGAAATACCCCTAAGAGTCTCTCTTAATAACTCTTCTCTCCCCCTATGAGGAATAATAAAGGATACAATAATATCTTTTTCCTTTGACATATTAAATACCTTCTCAAAGAGATCAACGATAAGTTACTTTAACTAATTCAAAATCCACACAAAAACAGTGATAACAGAAAACCTATCCCTATCATCCTTTGAAGCATCAAAAATATCTTTTCCATGGATTCAAATCGCTTATCAACAACGTCAAATCTTGCATTTTCACTGACTGTTATAAAATATTTTCAAAGTCAAAAAAATCCCCACCCATACAATTTTCTCATTTAAATCTTTAAGACTAAAAAAAGCAAGCATGAAACGGTTTCACACTTGCTTTTATTTGTTTAAGAAAATTCAGCTTATCTTAAAATGTAACATCCCCTAATCTATGCCTGTTTCCTTAATTTCCTTCTACCAAGGCCGACCAATCCTATCATACCTGAGCCAAGAAGCAACATGGTAGCTGGTTCTGGAGTAGGATACAATACTGCAGGATCGTTTGAAGAAAACTCAAAAAGTGCATTTCCATTGCTGTCTGTAGCTCCAATGGCGTTAACCTGAAAAATTTCAGAATTTAACCACAGTTCAGTCAACTGATTAAGAGCGGTCTCATTAGGATCATCTATGGCTTGAAAATTTGTACCATCAGGAGTATTTGATGACCCAATAAAATTAAGCCCAGCATAACTATGACCTACAGGGGAATTTGGACCTGGAATTACTATAGGAGCATTTGAATACCAATAACCTCCAGCACTATCACCATCAGAACTTGCGCCAAGACCTAATGACCAAATAAGTTGACCATTAGTAGCTGTCTGAAGTCCAATCGTCTGATAAATATCACTATAATCTTTATTGGTATCTTCATATATCCTAAAAGCCTCTCCTGGATTTAGGATATTATTAGGATCAGATGCCACCGCACCAAATACTATTATATCAGTATTACCTGCACCATTCGGAATAGTATTAACCACCTCAGTTGCAAAATATCCTGTAATCTCTGCAGGATTACTACTCTGATTAGAGTTCCAAATTTCTGTGCCAAATGATCCTGAAGGATCAGTAGGTCCTTTAATATTTTGAAGGTTGTACACTCCCCAAAAAATATCACCAGTTGTTATTGTAGGATTACCAGTCTGCTGATCAAAAGAATTGTCAACGTTAATAAATACCTCAGCATTATTAAAATATAATCCATTATAATCCATTGGGATTAAAGGCACTGCCTGCGCAGAAGCCGCCCACAAAAACAAACTAAAAACAACTAAGCACGTAAACTTAAATCCTTTTTTCAATCTCATAATTTCCTCCCCTTTTTTGTTTAACCCAATAAATATTAAAAAAACATTTTAATTAATATTTACTTGGGCGTATCCCTGTTAAAATTTTCTTTTGACAATCCTTTTTTCACCTTATTGCATCCTCCTTTTTTAAAAAATCCACTACACTATGAAGATATGCAATAAGGATACCTTGGCGAGGACAATTGTAGAAAATTAAAGATCAATATTTTTTCTTATTTTTGGTCCTAAAAACACTGTGGCACTTGGTGGGAGTTTTTTCCAACACCATACAAAAAACTTCCTTAAACTAGAAGCAAAAGAAGGAGGGAATATAGAAGCTGATATATTTTTTGTTGCAACATACCAAAAAATTTCTTTATCCTTGGCTCCCCATTGCTTTTTGAACCTATATGTCCCCTCATCCACAGTAGACCTACCGAAATCAAAATATTTATATCCCTTATCACACGAATACTCCAACATTGCCCAGTATAACAGCATATTGGGACTTAAACGACTATATTCCCTTAAGGAAGATGCCCACGGATTATAAACCATCTCCTTAAGCTCTAAGATCAAGCTGCTCGCAACCGGAGTTTTATCTTTATAGATCGCAAATATTTTACACATATGTGAAAAACATTTTAGCGTATTTATTATAATTTCCTTAGAGTGAACAGGCGATCCCAACCATCTCATATTCTTTACAAAAACCCTATAAAAATCATCAACTAGTTCTACCCCCCCAATTTTTACTTTAAGTCCTTCCTTTATTGGCTTTCTAATCTGACTCCTGAGCTTTGACTTAAAAGATGAGAAAAGCTCTTCTGAGGATTTCCCAAGCTCCAGTATAAGTCTTACCTTGTCTTTTTTTACAAAAAGATGCGGATAATCGG
>Ga0256842_1002100_pt1 | contig 14796 bp, 14 predicted proteins | sample 4559240metaG_FD_185973 | JGI IMG/M metagenome (GOLD analysis project Ga0256842, IMG submission 185973) | Hydrothermal vent microbial communities from Guaymas Basin, Mexico - 4559-240 | ecosystem: Environmental > Aquatic > Marine > Hydrothermal vents | place: Mexico: Guaymas Basin | collected...
GTCCCAACACAACCCGTACAATTCTATCTATTTTTCCTTCGTTACACATGGCTCACTCCTTCTTTTTGTTGATAATTATTGATAATCTTGCCCGAAACAATACCGAATGGGCGTCGATCTCCTACATGCCCGGAATACGGGGAATTTTTCCCAGTTTCGAGTTGCGGCAGTACCAGCCCCACCCTTTTTTGAGCCAGTGGCCGATAATCGGCATCGGAATCATTTTTCCCCCTTTGTTGTCACGATAGACGAAAGCCGCGCCATCGCCGCTATCCATCACGCAAAGTATGTTCAGATGTTCCAAATACCCTTTGCGCTCTTCGCTTCCTTTGGCGATGGCATCGATATTGAAAGCGACGTTGCGAGCCATCACTTCGGCGATATGCCCCTGTTTGGCCCGCCAATCCGGACCATCGAGCGCTACCGAGTCCCCGATGGCGAAAACATTGTATTTTTCCGGTGTCTCGTCGTAGTTATGCATCACTTCGCAATAGTCGTTGATTTTGATCAGCCCCGCTTCGCTGAGTGGCAGATCGGAGTTTCTAAAGACGGGATGGCCGTTGCCCGCGGGAATGAACATCGTAAAATCGCTCTCCAGCTTGCTATCATCTTCAAAAACTACGCCATCGGGCTCGAAGCGCTTGATCTTTTTGCCAAAATGTTTATGGATATCGAGTTTTTTGAAAAACATGTCCATCATTTTCAGTGCCTGCTCACCCATTCTTGCACCCGGTTTCTCCATCGGGGCAAAAAACGTAAGCTCAAATCTATCGCGAATACCTTTTTTCTTGAGTTCGTTATGAACATTGAAAAGCACCTCGAAAGCGGGACCTCCGCGAACATTGCTCGGATCTTTCGCGTTACCGCCAAACCCCATCGCTATCTTTCCGCTTCCCTTTTCTATCAACGCATCGATTCGCTCCTTGATCTGCAGTGCCTCTTCGGGTTTACCGCAGATAGAGAGGAAATGCTCACTTCCTTCATGCTTCACTTTGCCACTGCCGATTGCGATAACGAGATACTCGCAGCGATATTCGCCATTGGCACAAACGACCCGATGCTCCCTGGAGTGAATCTCTTTCACTTCATCGATAATCAATTCGAAACCGTGAGCATTCGAGATATCCTTCAGCGGAATGGAAGTCTCCTCGAATGTCGCTTCGCCCGTTGGAATCCAGATCGACGTAGGGTATATCCAGAAATATTCCCTATCGGAAATCAACGTGACCGCATACCCTTTTTTCCGAAGAAAAATCGCCGCCTCCACTCCGGCAAAACCACCGCCGAGTATCAGTATCTTTTTCTTTTGCATTCAAATCTCCTCATCCGTTTTTATTGTGCAGATCGTCTCTCTTTTGGTCTCTTTCAAATGGGCAAATCAACATATCGTCACCGATAATCTCGGTCTGCAGCGGCTCGCCAATCTCAATGAAAGTGTTATCGACCAACTCTTTGAGCGATCGTGACTCTATATAATCTTTCAAAGAGCTGCGACTTACGCCAAGCTCCCTGGAGATAGCGCTGACACTCTCTCCTGCCTTGAGTTTTTCCAAAATCACGGGTTGCATCGAGTCGAATTTCGAGTGCGATTTGCTCCCTTTGGGTCGCCCCACGCCGCTTTGGCGTGCACGGGTCTCCTCTTTTGGCCTCTCGAAAAGAGGCAGCAACTGCCCGATGGGCGTGCTTTTTTCTATGGAGACCCCCTTTCCGGCGACGAGAATCCGGACATTACGACTCATAATACAGATAAGAATCTCGATAAGCTCGCCTACCTGGCTGCTCAGAGTCCACAACTCGTCGATGATCAGAGTATCGCCATCTTTCATGGATCGCATAAATTCTTCAAACTGCTTACGCTCTCCGATCGGGCGGTTTCTGCTCGAATGTTCCACAACCTCTCTGTCGATTTCGATCTCGTGAAAGAGAGCGAAACCTATCACCTCTTTTTGCTGGATCGTCAGATTTTTAGCGCCGGGAATCTGCCTAAGATATGCGTAAGTCATAAGCCCCTCATATAATTTTGATTATTATACACTATAATGACGTTAAAAGTCAATCAATAACTCATTGATCCGCCATACTTTGTATTTATTTCGTCATATTGTATGAAGTGATGCTGAACGAGGCCCTGAAAACCCTACGCATCCATAGAAGGCAAAGTTGTGGTAAGATTTTAAAGAAGATACCTTTTAAAGTGCCCCGAATTTGCCTTCCCTTCGGGCTTTATGAGCTATGGGCGTGCATGGTTTAGGGGCGCCCTGAAATAAAAATCAAGGATTTACGGAATGGATATGGATTTGACCCATCTCGATGAAAAAGATCGTCCCAAAATGGTCGATGTGGGCGGCAAAAACCCCACAAGACGCGTGGCTGTAGCCAGTGGCATCATCTCTGTAAGCCGCGATGCATTCGATGCCGTAGTGGAAAACCGGGCCAAAAAAGGGCCGGTTCTGCAAACAGCTGTAATTGCAGCGATCATGGGGGCGAAAAAGACGCCCGAACTGATTCCTATGTGCCACCCCCTGCTGCTTACAGGCATAGATTGCGATATCGAAGAGCTTCCGGATGTTCCAGGATTCAAGCTGTATGTAACAGCCAGGCTCGATGGCAAAACGGGTGTGGAGATGGAAGCGCTAACCGGTGTGAGTGTCGGCCTTTTGACCATTTACGATATGCTCAAAGCGATCGATAAAGGGATGCAGATAAAAAATATTCAACTGGAATCGAAAGAGGGAGGAAAAAGTGGAAATTATCAACGACATGGATAAAAAGGTGGAAATCGACTACCCCTGCGAATGGAAATACAAAGTGATAGGCGAAGAGAAAGAGAAGATAGAAAAAGCGGTCAAATCGATAATGGGCGATCGCCCACACACCTGTAGTTTTTCCAAAACGTCGAACAAGGGAAGCTATCACAGCTACGAGCTCAAAGCTCTCGTGCACAACGAAGATGACAGAACAGAGATTTTTCACCAGCTGAAAAAACATGACGACCTAAAAATGGTACTGTGAGGAGATTGGATGGAACTCGATATCAAAGCCTTCTACGACAAAGAGCGTGAAAATACCGAAAATGAAGATATTGCGCTGAAGATTGCTGTGAAAAAGGCGATCGAAGCCGCGGTACACCTGCACCACGGCATCTCTTCCCAGCGGCTCGCCGAAGAGATCGCAACGGCACTCGTAGCGGAACTCGAACAGATTGGCCACACAAATGAGCAGGTGGTGCAATACGCCCTTGAAAATGTAATAGACGCCGTGCAGACACCAAAGGAGAAAGAGATCGAACGGCTTATAGCGAAGATCGATCGGCTCCAAAGACACCTCAACACCGAAGAGGAGGATTTAAGGCGTAGTCTGCGGGAGCTCTTTTTGGGTTTTGAGCGTGCAGAGCGCTCTTTTGATCCGCAAATCCAAAAAATATGGCAAGAAGCCCTTGAAAATACGGAGCTTCAGCATGTCGAGGGTCTGGGTATTTTGAATGAAACCACAGAAGCCGCCCTGGTCGCCGTACTCGAAGAGGCAGAAGATGTAGAGCCGGCTATTCGTGAAGTGATTCGACATATCACCCACAAAGCGCTGAGCGAAGGATTGCTGAGCGCTACGAGAGTTCGCGCCATTCTTACCACCATTCTCTCGAAAGCGGCCGAGCTTGCCGAAGCGACGCCTACAAAAGCCAAAGAGATCGTCAACGGAACCGTTGGAGGCATCAACGACGCCCTTATCGCGGCCGTCAAACAGCTCAAGGAACAGCTCGAGTTTGCACCCGAAGAGGTAAGAAAAAGCTATACTGCAAACTGGGACGAGCTAATCGGCATGCTCTCTAAAAGCGATGTGCTGTATAAAGAGATCATCGATAGAGTTGCCGCTCAATATTCATCGTTTATCCGTGAGATTTTACAAGAGAGCCCCCAAAGCGCTGGAAAATTTGCGGAACTACAGCGCATCAGCAACGAAACGATCGAAATCGCGAAAAAGAAGTTGGCGGTTTTTGCAAAAGAGGCCGTACTCAAGGGTACCGAAATCAAAGAGCATCTTGCCAGCGAAGCGAAAAAACTGGGGACCAGGACATGGAAAAGAGCCCTCGAACTGGCAGAAGCCTATAAAAACAGAATCGAGAAGTGAATGGGGCGTAGCGCTTCTCACTTCTCGCTTAAAAATCATTCCATATCTTTGGCCAGCGTAAAGATATCGGAAAAGTGGTCTTTGTAATCTGCACACCGATCGCATACCTTTTCTCCTCCCCTGTACGGAAATGCCACCTTGCACTCTTCACATATTTCAAGCGTATGCTTGACAAGCAGATCCATCCGGTCGAATGCGAAGTTGACAAGATCCAAACGCGGATCATTCGTTATCGCTTTGGACTGACACAAATCGTCACATATGCCACATGCAATACATCTGCCCTGTTGAAATACGATACCCGTATTGTCTTTCAATATAGAGAGCGCTTCGCTTGGGCAAAACATCGCGCATTCTTGGCAATTATTGCAGATATCTGGATCGATAAGCTTTCCTGCGACAAATGAAAAAGGAATTTCACCGCTATTGGCTTCCAAATCTGCCGCTATTCGCTTGAGTGAATTTTTCAACATGATCCGCTTCAGAGGCTGTTTTTCATGCTCCGGTGGCACCAATTCGGCCATAGATGCATCTTCTTGAATCTCCCGTGAAGCCTGAAACAGTTTTTTGAACATCCCTCGGCGCTCCATCTCGACTTCGTTTTCCAGTCGGTCGGTTTTTACCGATATGCCGCCTGGCACATTGCATAGACGCAAAAACCTGTTGCTTTCATCGATCGAATTCTCGATCGTTTGCAAAACCTTGTTGTCTCTGTTGATCGCACACTCGCTACAGTGAGAAAGATCACATATGGCTTCATCCTCTTTTCTCAGCACGATACTGATCAAATGCTCCGATGAAAGCGCCGCAAGACACGGGACGTTCTCTTTGCATGAAAGCAGGCGATTTTCGGAAGCTGAAAACTCCAGCACGAAGCGGTTCGGGTCGAACAGATCGCTTATCAGCGCTTCGGTGGGGCAACTCCCCATGCATGCGGCACATCCTGTGCACCGGTCTGCATCCAAAGTGAGGCGCGCTCTATCGAAAACCATCGCATCTTCGGGGCATATATCGATACAGAGCGAGCATTCGTTTTTGGCATATTCACTTCTAAGACATTTGTAGTAGTTGAACTTGAACAGATCGGCGACGGTGATACTTTCGTTACGCATCCATCCCCCCCGTCTCCTCCATCAATGAGCTAAAGTCGGAGAGTAGAAATTCGGTCGTAAAGTCGCACATGTCGCGATAAAATGGTGTCTGGGCTGTTGGTTTTACCGCTGCGAGGAAAGGAATGATCCACTGCAAAAGATGAGTTTGCAAAAATTCCACCTGAGCCATCTTCTCTTTTGCGGCGATCATGCTCTGCATAAACCCGAACTCGATTCCGGCATGATCTGGCACATAGACTTTTGACCCTTCCAGGTTCAGATCGTAACCATGGCTGAAATAAAACTGCATTACCGGATTTTGCAACCCAACCAAAATTTCGTTTTTACTATCCATTATCGCCGATTCGATAGGATGGTTGTTGATGCGAAACAGTGAGTTGTAATCGATATTGAGGGCTTCTTCGAGATTTTCGATCGATTCCGTGGCAAACCACTTTCGCGTCTCTTCTCCAATCGTATCGAGCATATCTTCGTTGCCTGATAGATCCTCGATAGCCTTCTTGTCGAGCTCTTCGGTAAAAACTCTCGATAAAAAGGCGTAGATATAGAGTCTTGTTTTATCTTCCATGGATATTTCCTTGTGGTTGTTCGGTTTTTACAATGATAGCGTAACAGCAAATACGCAACACCAGTGTCGTCTGCATGTTGGGTATCCGCTCTTTCGACCTCCGCCCAAAAGGGCGGAAATACTAAAGACATCCCTTGAAGAATGACTTTTTTGGAGGTGGCGGAGCTTTGAACTCTTTCGCATGGATCGTATTGGTTTTTGGATCGTACTCTCCGGTAAACGCTACTTCGTTGGCATTTTTCGCCTCATCGAGCTCGCTCGTCTCGATCTCGCCAAGGTCGATATTGTAATATTTGCCCTCATCGTGTACATAAAGAACGATTTTCCCACTCTCTTTGTCGCCGAAGTTCCAATGGGCAAAGCATCCTTCCGAACCACATGCATAACTCTCCAGACGGCAATCTCTGAACAGGTCGTTTTTTGCACACCATTCAGATGTAAGAAATCCTTTTTTGGTAACCTCTTCGCTGCTGGCCCAGGCACTCGCCACAAAAAGCAGGCCAAAGCCGAGCATCAGTATCTTTTTCATCATTTCACCTCCGCTTTGAGGGTTTTAAGGTATGCGACCATATCATTCAGACTCTTATCGTCGAGCGGATATGGAGGCATCGTAGAAACGCGTTTGCCATCGACCACGTTGTACCATGGCGTATTTGGATGCGCATTTCTGTTGTAACCGGGAACGACTACCGCATTTGGCTCCACAATCGATTCTTTGAGGTATGCGGCGGTGGAGTAGCCGCCGATATTGGCAAGTCCCGGCGCCATCGCCGACGGCTGGCTGAGACCTGGAATATAGTGGCAGCCGGTACATCCGTTTTGCTGCACCAGATTCTTGCCATTTTCCACATCGCCCTTGACGGGTTTCGTCAAATCTTCGACGAGTTTACCTCCGCCGTTTTGCCCGATAAGCTTCACCGGAATCCAGTTGGAGAGATATTTCAAGCCATCTCTTTGCAGGCGCTCGCCATCCCATGTTGCAAAAGCGACAGGAAACGCACCATTAAGCTTCAGATAGTCATCTTTCAGCGGTCGCGCGACTTTACCCTTCCATCCATTGTTCCCGTAGGCCATATCCGCACTGAATTTTTCACTTCCATCTTTGATTTCGGTCATCGAGCGGAAACCTTCGGAAATGAAAGAGCGCTGATAATCTGTTACGGCCAGGATGGATACCTCTTTGTCGAATTTTTCGACCTCTTTGTCGAATTTGTTCTTGTTCAGAGTGCCCTGCTGCATTCCGACATCACCATTGCCGTTTGGCTCGTATATGGGCTGGGCGGCTTTTTGCAAATGAATGACGACGGGCCGTCCATCACTTCCCATTCCAATATAGGGAAGCTTGCTCGCATCTTTATAGTTTACCGGAAGCTGTACCGCAAAACCATCGCCATACACATCGGATTTGCACCCTTTTTGAATACTCTTGGTGCCATCTGGCCATTCGAGCAAAAATGCGATACTTCTACCGTTGTAGATCGCTTTGACGCGTGCCTCTTTGGCATGGGGGTTCTCGTTGAGTTCGTTCGCCCTCTTGTCGTTGAACCTGATCGTCGTCTGCGGATACAGATAGATAGTCGTCGCTTTCACATAACTCCACGCTTTGGAGGTAGGTGCCAGTTTCGTTACGTCTCTGTCCGTTTTGTGTGCCAGAACGGCATTGGATGCCATAACCGACGATGCGACCAATGTCGTTGTCAACAGTGCTGTTTTAAGCTTAGTCATATTCCACCACCTTGAACTTATATTTATTGGAGGTCATTTTGCCCGCCATATAGCGATGATCGACAGGTGCCAGGGAGATACCCTGCGACTTGGCGATACTCTGGTAGTAATCCTGATCGAGTCTGAACATATCTTCATGCTTGTAGGCGATAAGAATATCCATCAATTCGCTCTCTCCCGTTTTGCGCCGCTTCTCTTTCTCTTCCCGGAGAGTCTTCATGGCATTGTGCACCTCTTTGCCGAAAAGTTTTTCAAGCTCTTCGATAGGCACACGGTTGCTTCCTTTGATCACTCGGCCATCCGCATCGAATTTCGGCGGCGCTTCCGTAGGTGGAACGTAATAGACATTGGGCTGCGTACCATAGTCGCTTCGAAGAGGCAGAGCCACTTTATACTGATGGACCAGTTTATACACCTGGCCCTCTTTGTCATCGAGGAAACCGACGAAACGGATACGTCCTACGCACTGCTGCGCACATGCCGGCGGAAGGCCCTTTTCCACACGCGGGAAGCATAGAATACACTTTTCGGACTTGCTGATCTTCGGGTTGAAATAGATCTTTTTGTAAGGACACCCTGCGATGCAGTAGCGGTACCCCTGGCATCGATCCAGATCGACCAGTACGACACCATCTTGTTCGCGCTTGAAGATCGCGTCCCGGGGGCATGCACTCAAGCATCCGGGATTTGTACAGTGGTTGCAAATACGCGGAATATAGAAGAAGTAGTTGTCGCTCGGAAAATTTCCCGCACCTTCGTCCTCATCCCAGTTCGGCCCCCATGTCGGCTCGACATTTGGCTTCAACTCCGCTCCAAATTGCAGCTCGTCATGATTGTAATCCCACGGCACTCCGTAGTCCGCTTCGATATTGGGGACGACGCCAGCCTGGAGGTCGCCAGCGGCATCGAAACCGCCGCCGAGATCCATCCAGTTTTTCGGATAACCGGTACCGGGATATGTCTCGACATTGTTCCAGTACATATATTCGCGGCCATTACGGTTGGTCCATTGCGTTTTACATGCGACGGTACAAGTTTGGCATCCGATACATTTGTTCAAATCCATTACCATTGCTAATTGTCGTTTAGACATCTATTCTTCTCCTTGCTTCACTTTGATTCGCTGATGCGAAATAAGCGCTGTTCGTCTGCGCGTGCATGCTCTTCGTTGAGGATAGCCCAGCGTTGGCATTCATCATATGTTGGCCTTTTCGAAATCGATGGAACCATCGTATGCATACTGGTTTCCATCCCAAAGGCCACCGAACTTCAAGTGACCCCAGCCATCAGCCATTTCAAGCAGATTCAAAGACATGGGAACGACTTCGTTGTGCCCTTTTTTGAACTTGTACATATATGGTTCCCAGCCATGCTCCATCACCACACTGTCGGGAGGGCATGAGCTCGAAAGCTTCGCCATCGCATAAAATTCTCCCAGATTGTTGAAAAGACGAATCGTATCGCCATCTTCTATGCCCTTTTTCTTTGCCACTTCGCGGTTGACCTGGATATATGGAACGCCACGCTGCAAACGCTGGAGAATGCGACTCTGCTTGTAGTTGGAGTGAATCGACCATCTTGCATGCGGCGTCATCATCGTAAACGGATATTTATCGGTTTTTGGACGAATACCCTCGAGTGCGCTGTTGGTCGCGGTACCCAGCTGCAGATAGTATGGATGATCCACATAGAATGTCTGCCGTCCGCTCAATGTCTCGAGACGTTCGAATTTATAGAGCGTGTTTTCGAACGTGAAGTACGGCCTGTCCGCGTACAGAGGAGAGAGCTTGCCCGCCTTTTCGTTCAGCTGCAAAAAGCCGCCCGCTTTGTACATCTTCTCCATTGTCCATGGCTGATATTGGTCGCACTTTTCAAGTGCCGCCTCCACTGCAAGCTTATCAGTGCCAAGGTATGGCTCTGCCGCAGCCTCGGACTCTTCATCGGTATTGGTGAACTCTTTATGGGCGATCGTAAGGTCGTGGAATCCTTCGCGCGCATATTTTTTGTCATCCTTCACTTTCGCTTTCGCGATATTTTCAGGCCTATTCGCTATCTCTTCGAGTTTTTTGGCAAGAAGCGCAAAGAGGCTCCACTCGTCTTTCGCCTCGCCGACGGCTTTCATATTCGCTACCGGCTGAGCCAGGTTGGTAAATCGGTGATATCCCGGGCTGGTACGAAGGTCATATACCTCATAGTGCGATTTTGCAGGCAGCAGGATATCTGCATAAACGGCTGCATCGCTCATGCGGAAATCGACATAGGCCCAGAAATTCATCTTTTTAAGGAACGCTTCGCGATATTTGCTTCCTTTGTTGCGGCGGAACTTGGCATCGGCTACGATGACGGCGGTGTCCGGTGTCCACCACGGTTTGACACCAGGGTATCCCTTGCCGCCATCTTTTCCCTTTTCGATCAGCTGCTCTATCAGCTCCATATAATCTTTTTTGCTCATCTTCTGAGAACGTTCGACATCTTCATTGCTGAAATATGTATCGAAAGTCTCCATTCCGCCGCCGTAAACGAACTCTCCGACAAAGCCGGATCCGAATCTCGGCTTGTATTTACCTCCGAATCCGCTGAGCGTACCCAGCCCGCTGAGGCTGAATTCGTTCTCCGTATTGAGGCCGCCATATGGCCCCATACGACCTGTCAGGCCGCAGATGGAAGCGATATTCCATACCGACTGCAGTCCGTTGAAATATTTGTTGAGCGAGAAACCTGTCGTAATCGTCACAACTTTCGGTTTTGCGATATCGCTTGCAAGCTCACGAACTATATCAGGATGCACGCCCGTAATCTCCTGCGTAGCTTCGGGAGAGAAATTGGCTGCCGATTTTTTCAACATCTCGAAAACGGTTGTCACTTTGACATCGCCATCTCTCGTTTTGACGGTCCATGTGCCTTCAAGCTCCGGATCGATACCAAACTCTTCGAGACGAAGCGTCTTGTGCTCGCTTCCTTCTGTACCTGGCATCAAAACAGGTTTGCCGGTTTTGGCATTGATCGCATAGAACTCTTCTTCGAACTTCTCATGCTCCTCGTCGTTGTGCGCATGTTCCACATCCGAACGGCGCAGAAGCTTTTCGTTGTCGAGTCGCACAAGGAAAGGAAGATCTGTAAACAACTTCATGAACCCTGGCTTGTAGAGCTTTTCGTTTAGAATTACGTTGATGACGCTCATCGCGAGGAAGTTGTCGGTACCGGGTTTGATCGGTATCCACAAATCCGCCGATTTTGCCGAACCGTTGAATTCCGGAGTGATTATTATGACTTTGCCGCCATTGTATTTGCCTTCCCAAACGAAGTGGGCATCCGGTATTCTCGAAACAGAAGGGTTTCCGCCCCAAAAGATCGATACGTCGGTGTTGTACATGAAGTCGTACGTTCCGCCCACGTTGCCCTCGCCATAAGCTACGGCTGAACCGGTGAACATATCCCCCAGATAGGAGGCCGGATAGATTCGATAGGCACCAAGCTGCGTGGAGAAGCGAAGCGGTCCACCGCGTCGTCCCTCAGTGAGCAGGCCCGTACCGGCATGAACCATCAGATGGCTTGGTCCGCGCTCGGGATCTGTCATGACATCCCAGATATGTTGCGCCACTTCCGTCGCCGCCTCGTCCCAGCTTATCCGTTTCCATTTTCCTTCGCCACGCTCTCCGACACGCTTCATAGGATAGAGGATTCTATCTTTTTCATACATTATCTGAGAGTGCTGAACCCCTTTGTTGCATCCACGGGGGTTGAAGTCCGGAATTTTGGCATTGATCGAAGGATAGCGCGCAGATTGGTTTTCACGCGTCACGACCCCATTGTGCGACCACACTTCCCATGCGCAGTTACCCTGGCAGTTGACACAGTGATAAGCAAAACCGTGCTCCTCTTTTTTACCGTAGGTGAAACCGAATTCGTTACGGTACATCTCTTCTGTATATGTCGTATTGGGATAGTTCTCTTTACCGTTTTCGACTTTCATCGCACCGGTTTTTGCGAACAGACTTCCCTGTGAAGCAACGAGTGCTGCAGTCACGCCAGAAAATTTTAGAAAATCTCGTCGTTTGCTGTTTACCATTTTTTCTCCCTTAACGTCGAATCGGCAGATTCATATTGTTGCCCCATGTATCCCAGGCACCGGAATATACTTTGACATTTTTATATCCCAGCAGCTCTAGCGCCGTGATGATTTCAGAACCGCGGCCCGCGCCGACCTGACAGTAGGCATAGACCGTTTTGTCCGGGGTCACACCATATTTTTCAAACATCGCTCTGAGCTCTTCTGGCTTGCGGAAGCTCTTTTTGCGGTCGAAGTCGGTCACTTTTTTCCATTCGATAAATTGAGATCCGGGAATATGGCCGCCACGCGCCACATTGTCCATTTTTCTCTCTCCGATAATCTCGATCATACTTCGTGTGTCGACAATCACATATTTGCTTTTCTTGCCGTTTTTGAGGATATCCTGCATTGCATTGTACACCTCTTCGGTGGTTGCGAGCATCTTGGGTCTTGGATGATGGATCTTGTAGTGGGTATGGTGCCACTTGGGCTCTTTTCCGCGCTGCACGAGCAGCTTTCTGCCAAGCCCTTTCATCTCCAGCTTTATATTTTCCAACTCTATTTTGTATTTGGCCATCAGGGCGAGATCTTTGGCTTTTTTGGCTTTTTTGTATGCCTTTTTGACAGAGCGTTTCTGTTTTTTAAGATCATCATAAAGCTTCTGATTGGGATCGAGCGCCTTGATGCCGTCTTGACCGCCATCGAGGACATATACTTTATCGTGCCCCATGGACTTGAAGAAGTTATAGACGCCTGTAGCGTTAGGTCCTCTCCAGTTGTCGTAGGCGATAATCGTATCACTGTTTTCAATCCCCTTGCCAGAGATCAAATGTTCTGCATGCTCTGGACACTGATAGAGCGGCTCGCACTCCAGGTTGCCCATGATATCTGCATGATGCAGATGGTGTGCATACATATTGCGTGACCCTTTTATGTGTCCGCCCTCATATGCCGTTTCACTGTCTCCGCTGACAAAAACGACGCCCGGTTTATCGATGAGCTTGACCGCCTCTTCAGGCTGAATCGTGATCTTGTCCGCCGCCAGCAAAGCCGAGGCAGAAAAGAGGCCGGCAAAACAAAGTGCTTTGAGCCATTGCTTCATTACCACTCCTTATGATTGAATTCAGGTCGCATGATGCGCCTATTTCTCGGGGTTTCCGATAGCATATTCATCATAGGAACTGCTACCTTAATGCAACTTGAAAAGCATAGAAATATAAAATTTATTGACAATTCATTGCCAATTGAGCACCAAAGAGAGCACTTTGTGCAATAATCGTGACTTTGTTTTGCAGTTTTACTGATTGTATATACCCCAATAGCCTTTCGATAATATTTTTTTCTATCATTTATCCTGCAAAGTTGACTCCATATATCCTTTTCGCTACCATAACTTCAAATCGTAACGTCAATAGAAAGAGCAAACACAATGGAGAAAGAACAAGCGATCGAAAAACTCGAAGATAAAAATCTGCCCTTGGAAGATGTCAAAGCGCTCTTCGAGATGTTTTGCGATGATATGCAGATAGCCGGACAGGTTGCGATGAACCTAAGCCTTCGCACATCGGTTTACGACAGAGACAAAGAGAAAAGCCCCATCATGGAGGAACTTTTGGTGAAACTGTCAGATGTAGAGGACATGGGAAGCCGCTGGGCCGTAGCCAAAAATCCGCACACCCCATCATATATATTGGAGAAACTCTCCAAAGATGACGTCAATCTCGTCCGCGCATTGGTGGCGACAAATCCAAATACGCCCCCTTCGATCTTGCAAAATCTATTCAGCGATGAAAAGATCGTGCGCGACGGCCTATCCGGCAATCCCAACACACCCGCAAAACTGCTCAATATCCTAGCTGACGATTCCGACAAAATGGTAAGAATGCGTATAGCGGAAAACCCCAACGCTTCCGACGAGCTGCTGAAAAAACTGATGGAAGACAGTGATGAAAACGTATGCAAAGCCGCAGAGGTAAACCTCTCCAAAAGGATGAAAGCATGAAGAAAAAACATAGACATGAAGAGGAACTTCCACCCGCATACGAGGGTGTCGAACGCCACCTGATGGCGACCTACTATTCAGGAGTCTATATCACCAACGCGGACCTCGTAAGAGTCGCCAGAGAAATTGGGCTCGATATGGCGATGAAGGATAGACAGGCTCTTTTGAAAGATTTGATGCATCACGCCCACGAAACAGGAACGAAAGCGCAGATGATGCAGGGATTCATCTCTATTTTGCAGGAACGCTCAAAATCCTACGAACAGCTCGTGGAAAATTTTCCCGCCGCCGTACCGCTACTGCACGGCATGATGCAAAAGATGCGCTCCACCATACTGCTGCTTCAGCGAGAGATGAGGAGTGATCCGTATGCGTAAAGAAGATATCCTGAAGTCACTTGAAAAGGTCAAATACCCGGGTCTTGATAGATCGATCGTGGATCTTAAAATCATCAAAAGCATAGAAGAAGAAAACAAAAAGCCCATAATCACTCTTTCGATGCAAAACGACGAAGCATTTCAGGTTTTACAAAAAAGCCTACAGGATCTTTTTGACAATGACGTCGAGATAAGAAGAGAAGCATCCATGCAGAAAAAATCGATCAACTACGGCGATACGGCCAACCCCAACAACCGGGCACCCTACGCCAAAAGAGTAATAGCCGTAACGAGTGGAAAAGGAGGTGTGGGCAAAAGTACCGTTTCGGTCAATCTGTCGGTGGCGCTGGCTCAAAAAGGCTTCAAGGTTGGGCTTTTGGATGCCGATGTATATGGACCGAACGTTCCGCGTATGACGCAGACTGCCGATGAGAAACTAAGATGGAACGATAACAACAAAATCATACCGAGTGAAAACTTCGGCATAAAAATCATGAGCGTAGGGCTGACGACCCCATCTTCGGATACCCCTCTTGTATGGAGAAGCTCGGTAGCCGTCAGTGCACTGATTCAGTTTTTGGAAGATGTAGACTGGGGCGAGCTTGATTTTCTTGTCATCGATATGCCCCCGGGAACAGGCGACATCCAACTGACGATGGCACAGGAGCTTCCCATAACCGCCGGCGTCATCGTCACCACGCCCCAGCCTGTAGCGCTCGATGATGTAAGCCGCGCCATTATGATGTTCAAAGATATAAACGTCCCCATAGGAGGACTCGTCGAAAACATGAGCTTCTTCATCGCACCCGATACCAAAAAACGATACGATATTTTCG
>Ga0256842_1002101_pt1 | contig 14796 bp, 12 predicted proteins | sample 4559240metaG_FD_185973 | JGI IMG/M metagenome (GOLD analysis project Ga0256842, IMG submission 185973) | Hydrothermal vent microbial communities from Guaymas Basin, Mexico - 4559-240 | ecosystem: Environmental > Aquatic > Marine > Hydrothermal vents | place: Mexico: Guaymas Basin | collected...
TGCGAAAATCTTTTTTATCTTTGTATTTGTCAGACTTTCGATCATATCGTCGGTATCGAGAGCGTAAAGTGCACTATCTTTACGAACCAGACGTCTGGCCAATGCACCTTTTCCCACACCCATAAATCCTATCAGAACGATATTGTTTTTCATGATGCTCCCATATTGTGTATTATGCAACTTGGGAAAATTCTACCTTTAAATCACTTATGCTTTCTTTGAGCCTGTCCAGATATGCCAATGCCACTTCAATGTCATCTCCTTGCTTCATGTAGGTGTTGAAATCGACCAGGATATCCGCTACGCCACCTTCCCCGACATTAAGGGCCGCTCCTTTCATCGAGTGGGTAATATTTTCAATGGCTCTTAGATCCTCCGATGCAACAGCTTTTTTGATCTGAATGGTTGCCTCTTCAAGTTGGTGAATAAGCTCTATGACAAAATCATCCGCTTCGGTTGCATCAAGGCCCATATCTAAAAGTCTGTGGTAATCAAAAGGCTTGTAGGATCTATTTTTTATTTCGGCGTTTTTGTCTCCGTTTTTCAGGTTTGAGTGCCGCTTCTTCCTGTCTGCTTGTTGCAGTGGTGTAGTCAAGGAGATTGCAGACTCGGACCCCGTAACGTTATTGGCTGTCTGCGGAGTCTGAAACTCTTCTTGCGGGGAGTAAATCTTATTTTTCTTTTTGCTGCTTTTTGGAGAAGTGGCAACTTTTGAAAGATTGTCTTCGATTGGGGATTTCGGTATTTTGGCGCCCGAATCTCTGGAAGCACCCACTTTTTGCTGTGACTCTCTTATGTAAAAGTCGAACTGTTTTTTGGCATGATTGTGGTCTTTTAAAATTATGACCAGTAGTCCGGCCAATCCGACAAGAATTACACTTATCGAGCCAAAAAGTATAATATCCATTTTATTGTCCTTGAAGTTGAGATAAATATCCGTTTTCGAGGCGATGTTGTGCAAAATATTTTTTCACGTGACATCGGTACTTAATTTATAAATCGGATTTTGTAAAAATTTATTAAGAGCATCTGTCTCGAGAGATATCGGAAAGATTTTTATGCACCTCTAACCACATATAGGATAGACTGAAAAATTATCTCATAAAAACATACTGAAGGGGAAGAAGAATCCATGAAGCCAAGATTTGCGCACCTTCACCTGCATACCGAATACTCTTTGCTCGATGGGGCCAACAAGATATCCAAGCTGGCTGGACGATTGAAAGAGCTCGGAATGGATTCTGTGGCTATAACCGACCATGGAAATATGTTTGGCGCAATAGATTTTTATCAGCAGATGCGCAAAGAGGGGATCAAGCCCATCATAGGAATGGAAGCTTATCTGCACAACCAGGATGAGTTGGACGACAAGAGTACCCGTCAGCGATACCACCTCTGCCTCTATGCGAAAAACGAAACAGGTTACAAGAATTTGATGTATCTGAGCTCACAAGCGTATATCAAGGGTTTTTACTATTATCCTCGTATAAACAAAAAGCTGTTGCGCGAGCATAGCGAAGGGCTTATCTGTTCATCTGCATGTCTGCAGGGCGAGGTGAACTGGCACCTCAACCTCAGCGAGCGAAATGTGAAATTCGGCGCGCAGGGATATGAGAGAGCCAAAGAGATAGCCCTTGAGTATAGGGAGATATTCAAAGATGACTTCTATCTGGAGCTGATGCGGCACGGGATCGCAGATCAGTACAATATCGACGAGCAGATCATCAAATTGAGTCTTGAGACAGGAATCAAGATCGTCGCCACCAACGATACCCACTATCTTTATGCCGATGATGCCGAGGCTCATGAAGCTTTCATGTGTATCGCGATGAACAAACTCTATGACGATCCTGATAGGTTGCGCCATTCGGTCCATGAGTTTTACCTCAAGTCCCCAGAAGAGATGGCGGCGCTGTATGCCGATATTCCGGAAGCTCTCGAGAATACGCAAGAGATCGTGGAGAAGTGCGATCTAGAGCTTACTCTTGGCAATCCGACTCCTCCAAATTTCAAATTTGCCAGAGAATATGCACAAAATGTCGGCCTGGAGGTGCCGGAGCCGGATATCGAAAACAGTTTTGTCAACGACGAGACACTTTTTATCCACGAGTGCAGAAAAGGTCTTGCCAGGCGTTTGAAATTTGTCGATCCTTCGCGCCATGACGAGTACAAAGAGCGTCTGGAGACGGAGATGCGGATCATCAACCAGATGAAATTTCCAGGATATATGCTGATCGTATGGGATTTTGTGCGTGAAGCGAAAGAGCGGGGTATTCCCGTAGGGCCAGGTCGAGGTTCGGCAGCAGGCAGCCTGGTCGCCTTTTCGCTGGGAATCACCAATATTGATCCTATGAAGTACGATCTGCTTTTCGAGCGTTTCTTGAACCCGGAACGCGTGAGCATGCCGGATATCGATATGGACTTCTGTCAGGCAAGACGTGGAGAGATCATAGATTATGTAGTCAACAAATATGGCCGTTACAACGTGGCGCAGGTGATCACGTTCGGTTCTCTTTTGGCCAAAGGAGTCATTCGTGACGTAGCGCGGGTGTTGGGGGTGAGCTATGCCGAGGCGGACAAGATGGCCAAGCTGATTCCCGATGAACTTGGCATCACCCTCAATGGCAAAGGAAAAGAGGGAACGAAAGAGTTCAAGCCTGGAGCTTTTCAAAAAGAGCCCAAACTAAGAGAGCTCATAGAGACCAATCCGACGGCTGCGCGGGTCTGGAAATTCGCTCTATCGCTTGAAGGGCTCAAGCGAAATGCCGGTATGCACGCTGCAGGGGTGGTTATATCCAACGAAGAGTTGTGGCACAAGACACCTCTGTACAAGCCATCCGGTGAAGAGACGCTGGTTACGCAGTATTCACTCAATTTCCTCGAAGATGTGGATCTGATCAAATTCGACTTTCTGGGCCTAAAAACCCTCACCGTGATCGACAATGCCGTAAAACTGGTAAAAAAGCGCCATGGCGAAGATGTGGATCTGGACAATATGCCCATGGACGATCCAAAAGTTTTCGAGACGATCCAGAGTGGTGAAACCGTTGGAATGTTCCAGATAGAATCGGGTGGTATGCAACAGCTCAATTCGAAACTGATGCCGGGAAACTTCGAAGATCTGGTGGCTGTGCTGGCACTTTATAGGCCGGGCCCAATGGAGTCCGGAATGCTGGACGATTTCATCGAAAGAAAACATGGTCGTCAAGAGATCACCTATATGTTTGCGGAACTAGAAGAGATACTCAAGCCCACTTATGGAGTCATCGTCTATCAAGAACAGGTTATGCAGATCGTCCAGACGATCGGGGGCTTCAGCCTGGGTAAAGCGGATATCGTGCGGCGTGCGATGGGTAAGAAGAAATTCGATCTGATGCAAAAATATAAAAAGGAGTTCGCACAGGGAGCGAAAGAGCAGGGGCTCGATTACGACAAGGCGGCGGAACTTTTTGACCTGATCGAAAAATTCGCAGGCTACGGCTTCAACAAATCCCACTCTGCGGCGTATGCGATGGTGACCTACCAGACGGCATGGCTCAAGGTCCACTATCCTGGCGAATTTATGGCCGCTCTTTTGACGAGCGAAAAGGACAATACCGACAAGGTGGTCAAATATATCGATGAGGTGAAGCGTCTTGGAATCAAGCTGCTGGCTCCCGATATCAACCGCTCTGCACTGGAATTCACTCCTGATACCGATGAAGATGGAGAGGTCATTCTTTTTGGGCTCGGGGCGATCAAGGGGGTTGGAGATGCGGCCGTTCACGCGATACTATCATCCAGAGAGGAGGGGCCGTTCTCTTCTTTGGACGATTTCGTCGCGCGTATCGATACGCAGAAGGTGAACAAAAAGGTTATCGAATCGATGATAAAAGCGGGGGCGCTCGATGGATTCGGCTATAGCCGCCGCGCGTTGCTAGAGAGCATAGACGCGATTATAGATGCGATGCACGAATCGGCCAGGGCGCAGCAGATGGCTGTCGGTTCACTCTTTGGAGACGACGAAGAGATGACAAATATAAAAGTCGATATCGTGGCGATGGAGGAGTATCCGCAAAAAAGCATTCTGGAGCTTGAAAAAGAGTCGCTGGGATTCTATGTCTCCGGCCACCCGCTCGATCCGTTCAGGGAGGAGCTTTCCAGGATCGACTATACCCTCTCGAGCGACATGGATCAGATCGCCGAAGGATCGAACGCCCTTTTGATAGGAAAGGTGGAAGAGGTAACGACCAAAATATCCAAAAAGGGCAACAGATTCGGCATCGCCAATGTGATGGATCTGCACGGCAATATAGAGATTACGCTTTTTGAAAGACAGCTCGAGCAACTGGAAAAGATGAATACCGAGGAGCCGATAGGCTTTAAGGTGTCGATCACCCGTGATGGCGATTTTACCCGTATGCGCGTGCATAAAATCATGGAGCTCAAGGCGTGCAAACGGGAGAAAGTGGAAACCCACATGATGGAAAAGCCCGAAGAGCCTATGATCATTCGATTGAATCTCGATCATGAAAAGATGAGGATTCTCGAAGAGATATACCGTTTGGCGCAGAGCCATCCAGGCAGGAAGCCTCTGCGCCTGCTGCTAAGCTCAAAACTGCAAGAGGTCGAAATAGAATCGTCGATTTTCGTCAACGAACAGATGGCTGCGCAGCTGCGACAGATGCAAGAAGTCGAGATTCTGGCTTCGGCTTAACGGGGAAGAGTTATCACGAAACGCTTGGGGTCGGTTTCGATTTCGATCTCCCCGTGATGGGCCTGGATAATCTGACGAGCCAGAGCCAGGCCCAATCCGTTGCCTTTGGTTTTGGTGGTGTGAAAAGCCTCGAAAAGCCTGTCCGGGTCCGGTACGGCGATGCCGCTATCTTCGATTGTGAAGCGTATGGACGTGTCGTGTGGTTTGGCACGCAAAAACACCTTTCCGCTATCCATATCGCTATCTTCGATGGCATCGATTGCATTGAATAGAAAGTTTTGCAGCGCCAAAGAGAGGAGCCCCAGATCACCCTCCACTTTTTCATCGGCGAATATATACTCGAAATGTATATCTTTTGTATAACTATAACTCTTTACAGCCGTTTCGCACTCTCTTTGCAACTGCTGAAGCGGGATTTGCGTGAAATGAGGTTGTACGCCTTTGGAGTAGAGCAGCGTCGTTTTGATAATCCTTTCGACTCTGAAGAGCGAGCGCTTGATCTCATCTACGATCGGCTGGTTTTTTGGCACGACACGCCTGCTCAAAGATGAGATAAGAAGCGCTATCGAGCCTATAGGGTTGCGGATTTCATGCGCCAGATGCGCAGCCATCTGTCCCATCGACGCCAGCCGCTCCTTGCGCTTTTGCTCGGTGATATCCGTGGCGCTGATAATCGTCTTCTCTTCATTGCGTGATATTTTGATCAGAAAATACCGATCATCATAGGGGACTTCGGCCTCTTCGCTTGCAGGATCGATATACTCGAGCATTCCGCCAAGCTTTTGTGCGGCCGAATTTTGTAAAAATACGCTCCCGTCTCTGTTTAGAACCCAAAGAGCGTTGGGAAGAGCTTCGATAATCTCTCCGATCAATCCCTGGAGCTGGTTGTAGGAGGCTGTGAGCGCCACGTACTCTTTTTCCACGCTGTATGTCTGTTCGATCAGACTCTCGAGCTGTTGCAGGAGTGTCGCTTTCTCCTCGGTTTTCATCGATGTGGGCAGTTTGAACTCATTCATTTCAGTATTGCTTCGCCATTACCGCTTTTTCGAAATCTTTCAGGTCGTAACAGAGTATCGATGGATCCTTGGAATTTTTGAGCTCTTTGCTGAATCCGCTCTTTGAGAAGAGAGCCAAATAGTCTGGATCGAGACCCGATTTCTCGCATTTTGATTTCAGTTTGCTTACCAGGCTCTTGCATATTTTGTGCCCTTTCCACTTGCACTCGCCGACAATGAGCCGTCTGGCTTTTGTGCGGGCGAGCAGATCGAATTCGTTGTGCCTGTCCCAGTAGTTTCCCTTTTCAGATACTGGATCGTCTCTTTCGAAAATCTCTTTTATCAGTGCGTTGGACAGCTCTTCGAAGGTAAAGCTTACATAACGGTCGAAATTGAGTCGAAACTCTTGGTAAAAGTTTTCGTAATGGCCCGCTTCTATCTCTTTGCCGAAAGGCTCGATAAATGTGTACCAGAAGCGTTGAAACGGAAAGATAAATTTGATTTTCGACTGGATGGAGTATCTTCGTTCCGACCTTTTTTTGTGAAGCAGGGGGCTTGGTGCCGTTTCGCGAGAAAGCTCTTTATACAACACACCCGCCTGTTGCAACGCATGGTAGGTGCCGTGCCCCAGACTGCGCGAGAGAGAGGCGCGCCTGAATACATTGATCGTTTTTCCATCCGATACTGCGACGGCTCGAAGCATACGCCGACTTTCGCTTTGACGTGTAAGCGGTGGCATGATTTTTGTTTCGAGAAAGTCGTATCGTTTCAGAATGTTGTTCTGTATGGAGCTTTCGATGGTGTCGTTGAACTGAAGGGAGATATCTTTTTCGAGTCCGCCGAAGACTGCGTAATATTCGATAAGATGTTCGATATCCAGATGGGGGAATCTGGAATGAAAATATCTGAATTGTTCTATCGCTTTTTTTCCTGTTTTATGTTTATTTGACGTTATTGTAGCATAGTCGTGGTATGATTGCCATGTTTGTAGAAAACAAAAGGGAGCGCGCAAATGCAGTCGATATTCGTGATGTCCAAAGAATCGGGAGCCGGAACGTTTTTTGTTTCTCTGGGTCTGATGGAGATTCTCAAACGAAGCTATAAGCGTGTAGCTTTCTTCAAGCCGATCGTCCGGCAAGAGAAAAAAGAGGTCAAAGAGAGCGATATAGAGACAATGCTCTCGATTTTTAAAATGGGTCAGCTTTACGAGACAGCAGTCGGCGTCACATTGAAAGAGACGGAGGATATGCTTGCATCCGGCAAGGAAAAAGAGCTCTATGAAGCGATTATAGAGCGTTATGAGGCACTTCGTAGGAGGTATGATTTCGTGCTTTGCGCAGGAGTGACCGATGCGTACCTCAAGGAACTTGTAGATTTCGATCTGAATATTCAGATCGCGAAAAATCTATCCTCTTCGATTGTGGGCGTATTGAACGGCCGTGACAAAAGTGCTGAGACGATAGGCAAAGAGACCGCCCTGTGGAGCAGCTCTCTCAAGGATGAAGGGGTGCAGCCAATCGCTTTTTTTATCAATCGGGTAATGGATAATCCGTCATGCCCCGTTTCCGGACTTAGAAAAGATATTACAGGGATTCCGTGCTTTCCGATACCGTACAACGAGAAGCTCGACAAGCCTACTATTTTCGATCTTCTTGCCGCCATGAAAGGCACCGTGCTGCATATGAGAGATGAGAGGAATCTCGAAAGAGTCATCAATGATCCCGTTATCGCAGCCATGCATCCGGAACATTTCCTCTCCTATTTTAAAGAACAGGATCTGGTAATCGTGCCCGCCGATCGTGCAGATATTTTTATGACGATTCTCTCAAGTAATCATATTCCGGGTTTCCCTACAGCATCGGCAGTGGTTGTGGGTGGAGAAACGGAAGTTCCAACACAAGTTCTTTCGATGATCGAAGCTGATGATACCTTTGGTGTAGTGCTGATCAGGGTACCGCTCGATACGATGCAGATTGCACAGATTGCACAACATATCGAAGCAAAGATTACCTCGAAGCAGATCCGAAAGATACAGATAGCTTTGGGTCATTTTTCTGCTTATGTCGATACGCAACTACTGGAGCAGTCTCTCCAGAAAAAAGAGCCCGATATTCTGACTCCGGCTATGTTTTTGTATAGAATTTTTGCAAAAGCTTCATCTGTAAAAAAACGCATAGTGTTGCCCGAGAGCGAAGATGACCGGATATTGCGTGCAGCTGAAACGATTATTCATCGGGGTATCGCCGAAATAGTTCTTCTTGGCGATGAGCAAAAGGTGCGAAACAGAGCGGGTATGCTCGGCGTGGATATCGAAGATGCCAAAATCGTAAATCATATCGAGAGCGAAAAAAAAGATCGATTCGCGCAACTTTTCTACGAGCTGAGAAAATCCAAGGGCGTAAATCTCGAGATGGCCAAAGATTTGATGCAAAATCCCACCTATTTTGCCACTATGATGGTTTATACAGGCATGGCTGACGGTATGGTTTCGGGCGCGACGCATACGACGCGCGAAACGGTACTTCCAGCATTGCAGATCATCAAGACCAAGCCGGGAGTCGATATCGTTTCAAGTCTCTTTTTCATGTGTCTTGAAACCAGGGTGCTGGTGTATGGAGATTGCGCGATCGTGCCAGATCCTACCCCCGAGGAGTTGGCGCAGATCGCGATAGAGTCGGCTCAGACCGCCAAAACTTTCGGAATCGAGCCTATCGTGGCGATGCTCTCTTACTCTACCGGAGATAGCGGCGTGGGGGAGGATGTGGAAAAGGTCCGCAAAGCTACGAAGCTGGCACAGAAGATGCGTCCGGATATTTTGATCGAGGGACCGATGCAGTACGATGCGGCGATAGATCCACAGGTGGCCAAGAGAAAGATGCCAGGCAGCAGAGTCGCAGGGCGCGCTACCGTCTTTATATTTCCGGATCTGAATACGGGCAATACAACATATAAGGCTGTGCAGCGCTCCACGGGAGCTATCGCTATAGGCCCTGTTTTACAGGGTCTCAAAAAAGCGGTTAATGATTTAAGCCGTGGATGCAGCGTAGATGATATAGTCAGCACTGTAGCCATTACCGCGGTCCAGGCGCATCAGCTCGAAGAGGAGTCGAAGTGAAGATTTTGGTGCTTAATGCAGGAAGTTCTTCGTTGAAATACAGATTTTTCGATGGGATGAAGGCGGTTGCCGAAGGGGTGGTGGAGCATATCGGCGAAACAAGAGGCCCAAAAGATCATGCCGAAGCGCTTGAGACGGCGGAAAAGTCACTTGCCAAAAGCGGCGCACTCGATTCGTTTGAAGAGCTGGATGGCGCGGGCCATAGAGTGGTCCACGGGGGAGAGAGATTTGTGGAGCCTGTTGTAATCGACGATGAGGTTGTTAAAGCGATCCACGCGCTCATTCCGCTTGCTCCTTTGCACAATCCGGCCAATCTCGTAGGTATCGAAACGATGCGTAGAAAAGTCCCGAAGTTACCGCAGGTAGCCGTTTTTGATACGGCGTTTCATCAGACGATGAAAAAAGAGGCGTATCTATATGCAATTCCGATCGAATTCTATGAAAAAGAGGGGGTCCGGAGGTATGGATTCCATGGAACTTCCCACTTTTATGTAGCGAAAGAAGCAGCCAAAATATTGGGCGAAGATATGGACAAGACAAATCTCATCACCCTGCATCTTGGAAATGGAGCCAGTGCATGCGCCATAGAAAATGGCAAAAGTGTGGATACCTCCATGGGTTTTACCCCTTTACAGGGGCTGGTGATGGGAACCAGAAGCGGAGATGTAGATCCTGAAATTCCTCTCTGGATGGCGAAAAAAGGCCTCGATGCCGATCTGATACTAAACAAAAAGAGCGGATTGAAGGGGCTATGCGGTGAAAATGATATGCGTCTTATAGAAAAGCGGGCACTATGCGGCGATGAAGCTGCAAGGGATGCACTGAACGTTTTCATACATCGAATACGTCACTATGTAGGTGCATATTATGCACTGCTTGGAAGAGTGGATGCCATCGTCTTTACCGGAGGCATAGGGGAGAACAGTGCGCTCGTTCGTCGCCTTGTGTGCAGGTCGCTCGAGAATCTGGGAATTGCCATAGATGCACAAAAAAATATCGACAATGAGTGCAATATCGCTTCTTCCAAAGCCTCGGTTCCTGTTTTTGTCATCGCTACGAACGAGGAACTTGAGATAGCAAGGCAAACGAAGACCGTTTTAGAGGCGCATTTAAGCAGCAGTGGAGTAAAATCTTTTAAAGCTAACAATTTCAAAGGAGAACAATATGGCAATCAAAGTGGCAGTTAACGGAACGGGACGAATCGGATTGTGCGTAATCAAAATCGTGATGGAGCGAGACGATATGGAGCTGGTGGCGCTCAATACCACAGCCACTCCCCAAATGCTGGAGCACCTGCTTAAATACGATACCGTTCATAATGGAATCGATGCAAAGGCCATAGACGACGAAACGATCGAAATTGCCGGAAAGCGGATTAGAATGTTTAGCGAGCGCGATATCGCAAAGCTCGACCTGGGATCTTCCGGGGCCGAAGTGGTTGCAGAATGTACGGGAGCATTTTTAACGACGGAGCTGGCGAAAAATCACCTGAAAGGCAGTGTTAAAAAGGTTGTACTCAGTGCGCCCGCAAAAGATGATACCCCCACTTTCGTTCTGAATATCAACACTGATGCGTATGCGGGCGAGTCAATCGTATCGAATGCCAGTTGCACGACGAACGCCCTGGCTCCTATGTGTAAAATACTCGATGATGCTTTCGGTATCGAAAACGGCCTGATGACCACGGTGCACTCATACACCAACGATCAGAAATTACTCGATGTAAAACACAAAAAGGATTTCAGACGAGCCCGAGCGGCCGCGCTCAATATCATTCCTACATCCACTGGTGCAGCCAAAGCGATCGGTCTGGTTATGCCGCATCTTAAAGGAAACTTGAACGGTTTTGCGATACGCGTACCCACCGCGGATGTCTCTGTCGTAGATCTGACTGTGAACCTTAAAAAAGGAGTGACTGTCGAGAGTGTCAATGAAGCGTTTGCACAAGCGGCCAAAAAGAGCTTCGAAGGGTTGGTCGAGATCGACAACGATATGAGGGTTTCTAGTGATTTTGTCGGTTCGACTTACAGCTGTACATACGTTCCGGATCTGACTCGTATCGTCGGTGAAAACACCGTCAAAGTGGTGGCATGGTATGACAATGAATGGGGTTATAGCTGCCGACTCGTAGATATGATGCATTTCGTTTCGACGCACTGATTTTTTAGGAGTAATTATATGGATATCACATTTGATATGTTTATTGAGACAGAAGTTCCTGAAAATGAGGTCATCATTTCCAGAACCGATCTGAAGGGCATTATCACCTATGTAAATGAAACTTTCGCAAAAATCTCCGGCTACGATACAGAAGAGCTAATTGGAAAGCCGCACAATATTCTTCGCCATCCAGATATGCCCAGGTCTGTATTCAAAGATCTGTGGGAGACGATTGAAAAAGGCGAAAACTGGAGCGGATATGTTAAAAATATGCGTAAAGACCGCGGATACTACTGGGTATTCGCCGAAATTTCCGGCGTCTATAAAAATGGAGAGTTGGTCGAGTACAAATCGATCCGCTCCCCCGTCCCCAAAGAGAAACGCATCGAAATGCAGAATATTTACGACGATATGCGCTGGGCAAATGGCGAGAATGTGCGAATGGTGAGCTATTTGCCGTTTGAGACCTTCGAAAAGCTCGAGCGCGCCGCCGATAAGAACAAGATGAGTGTCGAAGCGTACATCGATTCACTTCTTTAGAAGTGCCTTTGGGCGAGCCTAGGCGAATGAACAAAAAAGAGTACAGTAGGCAACTTTATCTTTTGCAGGTAGAGTTGGTTAAATTTCAGCGTTACGTGATTGGAAAAGAGATCAAAGTCTGCATCATTTTCGAAGGGCGAGACGCCGCCGGCAAAGATGGGACGATCAAGCGGTTTATAGAGCATTTGAGTCCGCGAGAAGCGCGTGCCGTAGCGCTTGGAAAACCGAGCGACAAAGAGAGAAAGTCATGGTATTTCCAGCGCTACGTTCCACATCTTCCCAGTGGGGGCGAAATCGTTTTTTTCAACCGTAGTTGGTATAACCGTGCCGGTGTCGAAAAAGTGATGGGATTTTGCACTAAAAAAGAGTATAACTCCTTTATGGAAGAGGTGAGAAGTTTCGAACATCTGCTTACGCATTCGGAGATGATATTTTTCAAATATTATCTTGATATCAGCAAAAAAGAGCAGAAAAGGCGACTTGAAGCGCGCAGAAAAGATCCGCTCAAACAGTGGAAAATAAGCCCTATCGATCAAAAGGCCCAAAAGCTGTGGAGAGAATACTCCAAGGCCAGGGATGAAATGTTTGCAAAAACTTCTTTTGTGTTTGCACCGTGGCATGTCGTGCATACCGACGACAAGAAGAGGGCCCGCATCAATACGATGAAGCATTTCCTTTCGCATGTCGACTACCCGGATAAAAGAGATGAATTGCTCATATATGATGCGGATATTATATGTGAATTTGATCCAGTATGTTATGAAAAAGGGCTGATTGCACCTTGATGCACAGGAGCACAGATGAAAAAGAGACTACCGATTGAAAATGTAGAGAGACCATGGGAACATCCGAAATCAAAAACCGAAGATCCACATGCGATCGATCTGGTAAAGAGGATAATGAGCAGCCCCTCCTATCGTTTGGCTGAAGAGGATCCCGATTTTCTGAAAAGTTACGAAGCGCGCGGTAATCGCCTGGAGCTCGACTATTTAAAGCCCGAACTCATCATGAAGAAATTTGGCATCGAGCATACAATCGTGGTTTTTGGAAGTGCACGTATCCGCGAGCACAAGACGGCCATGTCGAGGCTGAAAGAGATTCAAAAAAAAGTGGATAAAAATCCCCACGACAAAAAGCTTCTCGAAGAGATGTATATAGCGGAAAGAATGGTGGAAAAGAGCCTCTATTACGACGATGCGCGGATGTTTGGCCGATATGTCGGGCGCAGCGGCAAAGGGCCCGAAGATTCCCGTATCATTCTGATGACAGGCGGAGGACCGGGGATCATGGAGGCTGCCAACAGAGGATCGTACGATGTCAAAGCGCGTTCGATAGGGCTCAATATCAAATTGCCGCATGAGCAGTATCCAAATCCATATATAACCCCGGAACTTTGCTTTCAGTTTCACTATTTTGCGATAAGAAAGCTCCATTTTTTCCTACGATCCAAAGCGTTGGTGCTCTATCCGGGAGGGTTTGGTACACTGGATGAGTTTTTCGAGATATTGACACTGGTACAGACAGGAAAGACGCGCCCTATACCGATAGTTATGGTCGGACGAAGCTATTGGAATAAATTGATCGATTTTGATTTTTTGAGAGAAGAGGGGGTTATAGCCCCTGAAGATATGGAGATTTTCAAAATCGTCGATAATGCGGCAGATGCATGGGATCATATTATAGAGTGGCATAAATCGTACAATGTGCCCCTCTTCAAAAGAGGGGAGAGCCTGGGAAAAGATTGATGAAGCAGCGAAGTTAAATTAAATCAAAAGGAGAGAAAATGTGGAGTTTATGGCTTGAGATGGATGAAGAAACAAAGCAAAAAGTGGCGAAAAATGCCAAAATAACCGGGATTATCCTGATGATCATAGGGGTTGCGGGGATGCTATTTCCCGGAATAATGTCGCTTGCCACACTTTTTTTTGTAGCATGGATGCTTCTGTTGGGGGGCTTGATGTCGGGATATTTTACATGGATGAGTGACAAAAGCGACTGGATGGGCTGGCTCAAGGCGTTTGTTCTAATAATGACGGCGCTTTTTATGATATTTAAACCTATGCCCGGCGTAGCCGCTATCGGATTGTTGCTTACTATCTATTTTCTGCTCGATTCTTTTGGAAATATGATGATAGCTTTTGCGATGAAGCCTGCGAAGGGGTGGTGGATGTGGCTGCTCAATGGCATCCTCTCTTTGCTTCTGGCTGTAATTTTTCTGATAGGGTGGCCATTCAGCTCCATGTACCTGGTAGGACTTTTCGTTGGAATCAGTCTATTTTTCGATGGTATCGTTCTGGTTGTACTGGGAAATTCGTTGAAAAAATCGTAAATTATAGTGCATATCCGGACTGTTTCGATATTTATAGATGCCTTGTGTTTTACAAGAGCCATTGAAAGAGTATTACACCACTGAAGGAGAGCGTGACGACCATCGCCAGGGACGCAAATATATTTTCAAAGCGGGTAGATATGTATTTACCCATAATAGCCCTATTTCGGCCGATCATGATTGCGATGCCTATAAGCACCGGAATGAGCATGCCGTCTATTACCTGAGAATAATAGAGTGCATCTATCGCCGAGATCTGTGGCATGAGGTCTATAATATCTCCCACAATAAGAGAGCCGATGAACACTATATAAAATCCTTTGGCGTCGCTCACTTTGTTGTCCATCCCTTCTCTCCATCCAAACGTATCCGCTACGGCATACGCAGTGGAGCCTGCTAGAACCGGAATAGCCAGAAAACCGGAGACCAGAATCCCGATGGCAAAAAGTGAAAAGGCGAATGGTCCTGCTACTGGCTTTAGGGCCTCCGAAAGAGAAGAGATATCCTGAATATCGGCGTGGGCTTTATGTAGCATCATTGCACCCGCTATTATCATCGTATATGCCAATAAATTCGACCAAGCCATCCCGACGGCCGTATCGAAACCCACTTCATCGGCTTGCACGACACTGTTTTTCTCCTCTTTCTCTTCGGATGCCTGCCAGAAAAGAAGATATGGAGAGATGGTGGTGCCCATCAGACCTAATGCCGCCACAGCCCATGCTGTCGAGGTTTCAAAATGGGGTATGAAAGTATTTTGAAGCAGTGCCCACAATGGAGGTCTGGCTATGATCGCCGATATTATATAGACCCCTAATACAGCCGTCATTCCCAGATAGTGTACACTTAAGTTCGCAATTTTGAGATAGACTTCCCGGTGCAAAAAAAGAAGAAGGAAGTCTATCCGTGAAAAATGATAGCAGAATTTTCAGAGAAATTCTAACCGGTTTCGTTGCCGAGG
>Ga0256842_1002102_pt1 | contig 14795 bp, 13 predicted proteins | sample 4559240metaG_FD_185973 | JGI IMG/M metagenome (GOLD analysis project Ga0256842, IMG submission 185973) | Hydrothermal vent microbial communities from Guaymas Basin, Mexico - 4559-240 | ecosystem: Environmental > Aquatic > Marine > Hydrothermal vents | place: Mexico: Guaymas Basin | collected...
AGATATTGCAGCTGAAGAGACATCTTTAGAGGACAAAGTAGATAGTTTAATCAAGGAAGATAAGTCCTCCTCTTTGCAAAAATTAGAAGAGCTCAAGAAAAAGGTCGGGCTTGCATAAAAAAACCTTGTGAGTGGACAACAAATGAAAGAGAGATGGGCCCTCTTTAGGGGCCCATATAATATGCTTTAGCCTTCGGCCATTTTTTTAAACATCTCATATCTATTTTTAACCATCTCTTCCATTTCCTTCCAGTATTGTTCTGCAAGTTCTGGGTGGGTGCGTTTTAGGAGTTGATATCTGTTTTCGCCCTCAAGGAATTCTTTTAAGGATCCATCTGGCTCCTTAGAATCCAGGATAAATGGATTTTTCCCTTCCATTGCAAGCATTGGATTATACCTATAAAGTGGCCAGTACCCTGATTGCACTGCCAGTTTTTCTTCTTCCTGGGATTTGCCCATGCCTTTAAATATACCATGGTTAATGCATGGGGCATAGCATAAAATTAGTGACGGACCATTATAGGCTTCTGCCTCGGATAATGCCTTTATTAGCTGGTTTTTATTGGCACCCATGGATACAGATGCAACATATACATAGCCATAGGTCATGGCCATTCTTCCAAGGTCCTTCTTTGGTGTGGTCTTTCCTGCAGCTGCGAATTTAGCAATGGATCCAAGTGGGGTGGCCTTAGATGATTGTCCACCAGTATTTGAATATACTTCTGTATCTAATACTAAGATATTTATGTCTTCACCTGAGGCAATTACGTGATCCACACCACCATATCCTATGTCATATGCCCAACCATCGCCACCAAATACCCAGAAGGACTTTTTCACAAGCAAATCTTCCATATCCCATATTTGATTTAATATGGGATGTTCCATTTGCATGGGAAGTTCTTCTTTGATCTTTTCTGCATATTCCCTGGATTTTTCTGCATCATCTTTATTATCAAGCCACCCAATAAAGGCCTCTTTGAGCTCAGGGGAAATATTTAAATTTAATGCTTCTTTGATTAATTCAGCTAGCTTTTCCCTCCTTTGTTTTACACCAAGGAGCATTCCAAACCCGTATTCAGCTGCATCTTCAAATAAAGAATTGCCCCATGTTGGACCATGTCCATTTTTATTTGTGCAGTAGGGAATAGATGGTGCAGTGCCACCCCAGATAGAGCTACAACCTGTTGCATTGGCAATGTACATCCTATCACCAAAGAGCTGTGTGATGAGTTTTACATAGGGTGTTTCTCCACAACCAGCACATGCCCCTGAGAACTCCAAAAGTGGCTGTTGAAATTGAGAACCCTTTACACTTGTCTTGGGCATTAAGTAGTCTTTGGGCTCTAAAGATACTGCAAACTCCCAATTGGGAGCTTCTTTGTCTTTTTGTATGAATATTGGCTTCATTACAAGGGCCTTTTCCTTTGCAGGACATACTTCTACACAACTTCCACAGCCTGTACAGTCAAGTGGGCTTACCTGTATGCGGAAATGATATCCTTTGAGTTCTTTACCCTTGGCTTCAATAGTCACAAAGTTTTCTGGGGCGTTTTGTTTTTCCTCATCTGTTAGAAGGAATGGACGAATAGCTGCATGTGGGCATACAAATGAGCATTGATTACACTGGATACAATTTTCAGGGATCCACTCTGGGACATTTATTGCAACACCCCTTTTTTCATATTTGGATGTTCCCACTGGAAATACACCATCAGGTGAAAATCTGCTAACAGGGAGACTGTCCCCTTTTAAGGCAGCAATTGGCCTTAATACCTCTTTAATAAATTCTGGTTCATCCTTCTCTTCTACAGCTTCATCTAGTAGTTCTGCCCATGATTCTGGATACTTGATTTCAACTATTTTATCTATGGCCTTGTCCACTGCCTCTATATTCATATTTACAATCTTTTCACCTTTTTTCCCATAGGTCTTTTTAATGGAATCTTTCAAAAGAGAGATGGCTTCATCAATTGGAAGCACGTTCGAGAGCTTGAAAAATGCTGTTTGCATGATCATATTTATACGATTACCTAAGCCCACTTCATTGGCAATTTCAACAGCATCTATATTGTAGAACTTTATCTTTTTTTGGGCGATTGTTCTCTTAAGGCAGTTTGGAAGATTTTTCTCCATCTCTTCAACACTGTTCCATGGGGAATTTAAAAGAAATGTCCCTCCTTCTTTTATTCCTTCCAATACATCGTACAGATACACATATGATGGTTGGTGACATGCAATATAATCTGCGTTTGTTATTAAGTAAGTGGATTTTATTGGTTCTTTTCCAAATCTCAAATGAGAAACTGTATAACCACCAGATTTTTTTGCATCATAAGCAAAATATCCTTGTGCATATAGTGGGGTATTATCTCCAATAATTTTGATTGCACTCTTATTAGCGCCAACGGTTCCGTCAGAGCCAAGTCCCCAGAATTTACACTGTACAGTTCCAGGAGGAGTGGTGTCTTCAATCTCTTCCTCGTAGTCTAGGGACAGTCTGGTGACGTCGTCCTCAATACCTACTGTGAAATGATTTTTAGGACCTGCCTTTTTCATATTGTCAAAAACTGCCTTGGCCATTGCAGGTGTAAAATCCTTGGAACCTAAACCATATCTTCCACCAAGGATAAGGGGCATCTCGCCTTTTTCCATAAATACTGTGCATACATCCTCATATAAGGGCTCTCCAAGGGAACCAGGTTCTTTGGTCCTATCAAGCACAGTGATTGTCTCAACGCTATTTGGCAGGGCTCTTAGAAAGGCATCTTTTACAAATGGCCTATATAGCCTAACTTTAACAAGGCCAACCCTTTCGCCTTTGTCTATCAAATGACTTACAACCTCTTCTAAGGTTTCACATGCAGAACCCATAGCCACAACAACTCTATCTGCTTCTTCATGGCCAACATAGTCAAAGAGATTGTATTTTCTGCCAGTTAGTGCAGAGACCTTTTTCATGTTTTCTTCAACTATCCCAGGAAGTTCATTGTAAAATAGATTGCATGCTTCTCTATTCTGGAAAAAGATATCGGGATTTTGGTTTGTTCCCCTTAAGTGGGGATGTTCAGGATTCATTGCCCTTGCCCTGAAATCCTCGATAGCTTCGTAGTTTACAATAGACGCTATATCTTCATAATCAATTATGTGTACTTTCTGGATTTCATGGGATGTCCTGAACCCATCAAAAAAGTGTAGAAACGGAATGCTTGAATCAATTGCTGCCAGATGTGCTACCAGTCCAAGGTCCATGACTTCCTGAACAGAAGAGGAACAAAGGAGTCCAAAACCCGTTTGTCTAACTGCCATCACATCTGAATGGTCACCAAAGATTGAGAGGGCATGTGTGGCTATAGATCTGGCTGTAACATGAAATACCCCTGGGAGGAGCTCACCAGCTATTTTATACATGTTTGGAATCATTAAGAGAAGTCCCTGGGATGCAGTAAATGTAGAAGTTAATGCACCTGCAACCAATGAGCCGTGAACAGCCCCGGCTGCACCTGCTTCTGATTGCATTTCTCTAATAAGAACCTTTTGCCCAAAGATGTTCTTCCTTCCCTGGGCAGCCCATTCATCACATATCTCGCCAATAGGTGATGATGGTGTAATTGGGTAAATTGCCGCAACATCAGAGAGTGCGTAGGCAATATGGGCTGCTGCAGTATTACCATCAATAGTTTGCATTTTTTTTGTCATAATAAACTCCTTCACTCCATTTTTTGTTTTAATTGTTGGGAACTTTATCGGTATTTACAATTATGGTCAATATTAAAATTGAAAATTGACTGGTAAGTCAACATGGAATCTCAAAACCCTTCTTCAAGGGGTGGATTTATAATACAGGGATGTAAGTCTGATATTTCTGCAAGATTTTTGTCTTTTTTATCCTTTATATAGGTTTTGTTTCCATTAATTTGAATTCTGCCTTCAACAAGCCATGAAATTGCCTGAGGGAATATCCTGTGTTCTATTTTTAGTATCCTGTTTGCCAGATCTTCTCGAGTGTCCTTTTCATTTACTATGGTTGCTCCTTGAATAATAATAGGACCGTGATCTACTTTTTCATCCACAAAGTGGACTGTTGCCCCTGACAATTTTACTCCATATTCCACTGCCTGCTTTTGGGCATCTACGCCTTTAAAACTGGGCAGGATTGCAGGATGGATATTTAAAATCTTGTTTGGATACTGGGATATGAAATAATCTGTTATAACCCTCATATATCCAGCTAAAATCACAATATCCACCCCATAATCTTGCAATATCTCAATTAATTTTGCCTCATGGTCTTTTCTTGATTTATATTTTCTATGATCTACAAAATAAGTGGGAATATCCTCTTTTTTTGCCCTTATCAGACCATAGGCATTCTCAACATTAGAGATCACCACTCCAATGTCCGCTTTTAAACTTCCCCTTTTAATTGAATTAATAATTGATTGTAAATTTGTGCCGCTGCCAGATATAAGTATTCCAAGTTTTGTAGTCACACAAAACTCCTTGTAATAGTTAATGAATGATGACTAAAAAGAATTTGCTATTGACTCCTTAAGATTTCAAACCTATCAATAATCCAAGTTTAACATTTTTGGCAAAATCAAATGAAAGTTAATTGGTGGTTGCTGAAAAAGCAAATATTTTCTAGTAAAAAAAATAATATCTTGTCAAATCCTCTAAATTTGAGATTGGCTTATCACCCCAATTTAATAAAGTTGCTCCATTAAAATTTAAAAAAATAGGATAACATATGGATAAAAATGAGAGAAACACATTAATAAATATGAATTTTGCCCACTTTTTAAGCCATTTTAATATGCTGGTTTTTCCAGCCCTGGTTTTACCCATGTCCAGTTATCTTAAAATGGAGATAAAGGATGTATTGCCCCTGTCTTTTTATATGTATCTTTTATTTGGTTTAAGCGCCTTTCCTTGGGGGGTTATAGGTGATAGAATAGAGGCAAAGAAACTTATGTATTTTTTTTATTTAGGAGCTGGTACGTGTGCCATTATGGCCAGTATTTTTCTGAAAAATCCATTATTATTTTCTCTGTTTTTAGGTGGAGTAGGGCTTTTTTCAGGTATATATCACCCAATTGGTCTTGGCATTATCTCAAAAAGTATATCCAGGATGAGCCTTGCCCTTGGAATAAATGGGATGTTTGGTAACATTGGACTTGCATCTGCTCCAATTTTGGCAGGACTAGTGAATTATTTTTACGGTGTTAGAGCTAGTTTTTTTGCAGTTGGTGTTGTAAATTTAATGGCTTTTTGTTTTATGTTTTTTTTGCCTTTTAAGGAGATGGAGGCAGGTGTTAAGGAAGATTTAAATAAAAATAACAACGATTCCATGTTATATCCTTTTATAATTCTATGCATATGTATGATGACTGCGGGAGTCATATATAGGGGAATTACTTTAATCTTACCTACCTATTTTGAACTGAAGAATCATTATCTATTGTCTATTTTAAATAGACTCAATTTCCCTTTTTTGACTTCAAATGTAGTAGCCACATTGAGTACATCAATAGTATTTTTATTTGGAATGATAGGACAACTAATAGGAGGAATATTTGCTGAAAGATATGATCCTAAATATGGATATTTATTGTTTCATACAATTTTGATATTTCTCTCTATTTTAATGGCTCATTTTACTAATATTCCTTTAATTGTAGTATCTATTCTATATTTTTTATTTTTACTTGGAAATCAACCTATGGAAAATACCCTGGTAGCTCGTTTTACTCCAAGAAAAATGAGGCATAAAGGCTATGGAACAAAATTTATTTTAACTTTTGGAGTTGGATCTTTATCAGTCTATATTGTAAAATATATAAAACAATTCTACTCTCTACATTCTGTTTTTTATTTCTTTTCAGCCTGTTCTGTATTTTTGGTAATATTAATATCGTATCTAATAAAGGTAACAAATGCTAGGGAAAAGAATAGGTCATAAGGTTTTAGGATAGGTTGAGCAATTGCGTATTAAGATAGAGTAAAGATTAAAGAACATATGCCTAGTGTATTATTCATTATCAAAAGATTTTTTGAATACACAGTAAGAGAAAAGCTCCATCGTCTATTCCTATTGGTATTAGCAGTGATTTTTTTAGGGAGCTTTGCTTTTGCGTATGTAGAAAAAAATATGGGTATTTTAGGTGCCCTATGGTGGGCTGTGGTTACAGTTACTACAGTTGGTTATGGAGATATAACCCCATCTACCTTGAGTGGAAAAATTATAGGTGTTGTTATAATGTTTTTTGGAATAGGCTTAACAGGAATTCTTACTGCAAGTTTAGCTGGTTTTTTTATTGAGGAGAGAGAGATGAAGAAAAAAGGTTTAAGGTCTGTAGATGAAGCCAAACATTTTATTATCTGTGGATGGAATGAGCGGGGAGAGGAAATTTATGAAGAACTCAGAGCAGATTTAAAGACTCAAAATAAACCAATAGTTTTAATAGCTGATATTGATGAATCTCCAAAACCAGAGGATAATTTATTTTATTTTGTGAAAGGAGAGCCAAACAAAGAGACCTTAAAAAAGGCCAATTGTGAGCAGGCAGATAGTGTGATTGTACTTTTGGATGATAGATTGGATTCATATTCTCAGGATGCCAAGGCTATTTTGACTACGTTGACTATAAAGTCATTGTATCCAGAAAGCTATGTTTGTGTTGAGTTAAAAGATAGTAAAAATTTGGAACACTTAAAAAATGCAAAGGCAGATGAAATTATAATAGGGGGAGAGATTAGTGCTAAGTTGTTGGTTCAGGCGGCACTGGATCACGGAGTAACTGAAATTGTGAGTGAACTTCTTTCAAATAGATATGGCAATGAATTTTATTTAATGAAGGTTCCTTCCAATTTTATTGGAAAGAATTTTTTAGATGTGCTTATATCTCTGAAAAAAGAATATAACATTCTCTGCTTAGGAGTTTATGATAGCTCAAAGAGCACATATCTTGCCAATCCTTCCCCTGATTTGGTCTTAGAAGAAAAAGATAAGTTGGTTGTTATTGCCAGTGAGCGCCCGAGATTTGAATAGTTTCAAATGGACAAGTAATTATCTTGACATACGCATGAGGAGTCCTTAACACTTATATTTTACCAAATCAATAAAGAGTTGGAGGTATGTCTTGTATGACCAGAAAAGACAGGACAGAAGGGATATACAGTCGTCTTGAAGTGTTAGATGAGTCTGAGAGAAAACAGTTTTATCGTATCCATTTAAAAGAGCTTTTACAATATGCATACAGGTATTCAGAAGAAGTAAAAAAACGCTTTGACAGGGCACAATTTGATGTAAACAAGTTCAAAGACCTTTCTGACATCAAACACATTCCAATTTTAAAGAAAAAAGAGCTTATATTTCTCCAATCAATGGGTCCTCGCTTAGGTGGGCTTTTAACAAAGGACCTGGGTAAGATGAGACGTATATTTATGTCTCCAGGTCCAATATTTGACCCAGAAGACAGAAAACCAGATTATTGGGGATGGACAGAAGGTTTTTATGCCGCTGGTTTTAGGACAGGCGATATTGTGCAGAATTGTTTTAATTATAATTTAAATCCAGCAGGTCTTATGTTTGAAGAACCCCTTAGAAATCTAGAATGTGCTGTTATTCCTGCGGGTCCTGGAAATACGAATACCCAGCTGGAAATCATGAGAAAATTAAAGGTTACAGGATATGTGGGGACCGCCAGCTATCTCTCTCATATTGCTCAAAAAGCTGAAGATATGGGACTTAATTTAAGAAAAGACCTTTCTTTAGAAGTGGCATTTGTAACTGCAGAAAAGTTGTCTGAGAAGGTGAGAAACACCCTAGAGAAGAAATTCGATCTAATAATGAGAGAAGGCTATGGAACTGCTGATGTGGGCTGTATTGGATATGAGTGCTATCATAAAAATGGTCTCCATATATCATCAAAGGTTTATGTGGAGATATGCCATCCTGATACAGGGATTCCATTAAAAGACGGCGAAGTTGGAGAGGTTGTAGTAACTGGTCTTAATAAGACGTATCCTTTGATCAGACTTGCCACAGGAGATTTGTCATATATTGACCGAGGACCATGTCCTTGTGGTAGGACATCTCCAAGACTTGGTGGTATAATTGGACGTGTGGATACTACAGCAAGAATTAAAGGTCTGTTTGTATATCCACATCAGATTGAACAGGTGATTACCAGGTTTGATGAGATAAAGAGGTGGCAGCTAGAGGTCACAAATGAAGGTGGAATAGACGAGGTTACCCTGTATGTTGAAGCAACAGAATTCAAGAGAAAGGACGAACTCTTACATACTTTTAGGGAAAAAATTAAGATTAGACCAAACTTAAAGATAGTCCCACCTGGGACCTTGCCTCCAGAAATCAAACCAATAATAGATAAGAGAAGATGGGAATAAAATTAAGTTAGTGCCAAATATAGTGTTAAAGGGTTGAGGGTTTATGGGTAAACTCATAAACCCAACAAACCCGATTAAACACTTCTTTTTATAATTTCAAACTCCACTTCCATACCGTCTATTGCTGCAATGGTATTTTTAAAAATGTTTTTAGCTTCTTGTTCAAATACTTGTGGGATGTTATATCTTTGTGAAAAATGGGTTAGAATTAACTTTTTTGCCTTGCTTTTTTTTGCAATTTCAGCTGCTTGCCTTGCTGTTAAGTGTTTGTAATTTTCAGCTAATTTTATTTCTGTTGAAAGGTAGGTTGATTCACAGACCAAGATATCTGCACTATCTGCGATTTTATAGGCTGAATCGCAGATCCGTGTATCCATAACATAGGAAAAAATTTGTGTTTTTTTGGGGACTGCAACTTGTTGTAAAAAGATCCTTTGTCCTTTAAATTCAATCATTCCTCTATTTTTAAGCTCGCCAATGGCCTCTTTGGGTAGGTCTTTAGGGAGTTTTGAGGGGATAATATTCCATTTTGGAGGATCAGATATTCTAAAGCCAAAACAATCTATTCCATGGTCTAATTTATAAGCATGTATTAATACATCACCTGAAACAGTTATTTTCCCATCATTATCAATTGGGCAAAATATTAACTCCAGGTTGTTGTGAAATACTGCAGCATTGATTAAATTTTTTACAAAAACCTCTCCCTGTTTTGGATAGATAATTTCTACTGGATGTTTTATTTGATTTAGTGAGAGCCTTTGGATTATGCCTGGTAGTCCAAGACAGTGGTCTCCATGGAAATGGGAAATAAAGATTTTTTTTATTCTATTTATTGGGACTTTAAATCTAATTAATTGTCTTTGGGTCCCTTCGCCTGGGTCAAACAAAAAGTCCTCATTTTCCCACCGTAAAAAAAGTCCCACGTGGTTTCTAAAGGTGGTGGGGACCTGAGATGCTGTCCCCAACACCACGATTTTTTTTTGTCCCATTTAATCCTGATCCACAACTATGAGTTGATATTCTTTTTTGTGTTTTTTAGAGGCAGCAGCAAGGAGGATCCTAAGTGCCTCTATCATTTTTCCCCTTTTTCCTATCACCTTACCCATGTCCTCTTTGGCCACTTTTAACTCTAGAAGAGGCATTCGTACATTTTCTAAATTTTCTTCTACAACTACCTCTTCTGGCCTATCCACAATTTCCTTTACAAGCTTTTCAACAAATTCTTTCATCACTCTCCACTCTCTTGTTAAAGGTGAAACAAAAAAGAGCCAAAACCACCAAATAAAATTTATTCTTATACGTTAAGTCATATTTTTTCAAGATTGGAAGTTCAAATTTTTTGTTTCACAATCCTCTGACACATTTTCAATAAGCTTTAGTTCAATATTATTGAACCGTTAAGATAAGTGTTCTTCTAAATTATAAAATGAGATTATGTTATGTTTTAATAATTTTGCTTTTTCCTCTGGTCTAAGATATTTCCCAGTAACAAAGTCTATGTACGGTTTGGATATAATTTTTCCACTATCGCTATTTAGCATTACTTTATTTATATCATATAAATTATTATTAACCACTTCTTCTACATCATCTTTTGTAGATTTTCCTTCTTGTAATGTAATCCCTATTTGGACATTGATTTTTTTTACTAGCTCAATTGTATTTAATTCAACATGATCAATTACTATCTGTTTATGAAGGGATTTGTAATTATTTAAAATATCTAATATCTTTTGGGTTATTTTGTATTTATTTTTTCTAGGAGTATGGATACCAATTCTCTTGTTTTCTGGCAAATAATTTATACACCAATTAAGTTGCTCAATAAATATTTTTTCTTGAATTTCGTCCTCTCCATCCAATCCTATTTCACCAATCCCAAGACACTTAGGATTTTTCATATGGGTTTCTAAGGCCCTTTTTAACTCTGTAGTAAGTTTTTTGGTGTTTTTTAGCTCTTGGCAAATGGTCCTTGGGTGAATTCCTATCTTGTAAAAAAAGGGTGAATTTTTCTCAGATAATTCCTCAGCTATATTTTTTAAATAATTCCAGTAAATGGTATAATCTGAAGCGTTATGTATATTTTCATTATATGACCAGATTATTCCTCCTATGCTGTTGTCTCGATATCTGGCAGGGAAATCCCTATCTTGTTTTAATAAGATGTCTCCGTGCATGTGGGAATCAATTGCAACTATCATATTTGCCCTCCATTTTTTAGTTCAGGAAATTTTAAAATCCAATTGATAAAATTGTCAAATTAATAAAACGTCGAGTTAATTATTGACTATTTTTAAATTACGACCTAAAAGAATGCGTGTGGTGCCCAAAAGGGCTTAAAAGGGAAGCCAGTGAAAATCTGGCACGGTCCCGGCCGCTGTGACAGGGGACGAAAGCTGCAAAATACCACTACCGAGCACCTAAGAGGTGAGAGGTGGGAAGGCGCAGCTCGCCTTTATAGGGGCGAGTCCTGTTGAATATTTTTTTCAACAGGGCAAGTAGGATGATCCTGGAGTCAGAAGACCTGCCACACAAAATAAATGCCTGAGTGCTGGGGACAAATCAGGCATTGAAGGGTGAAGAAAACGCGGGTGCAACCCTTTAACTGGAATTTTTATCCAGTTGAAGGGTTTTTTTATTTTTAATTTTATTTTAAAAGGAGGTATTGTTATGCGGTTTTTAAAAATCTTTTTAGCAGGTATGATTTTATCCACATTGATTTTGGGTAGAGGATTTGCCATGGAACATCAGCAATCAAGAATTGGTATTGTAGTGGCGGCCTTTGGTACTACCTATCCAAAGGCACTAAAATCACTGCTCAATGTTAGAAATGCAATTAAAAGGGAGTTTCCATCTGCAAAAGTAAAAATGGCCTTTACTTCAAATATTATTAGAAAAATTTGGCACAAGAGGCAAAATGATTCAAAATGGATAAATAGAAAAGATATACCAAAAGATATCTTTTATGTAAAAGGCCCACTTGCAACTATTGCTGACTTGCAGGATGAGGGATATAAGACAATAATAGTGCAACCTACACATTTTTATGCAGGTGAAGAATTCATAGATTTGTGCTCTTATGTAAATGGGTTAAATTCTATAAAGACCATTAAAAAGAAGTATATGCCTTTTGAAAAACTTGTAGTTGGACGTCCATTAACAGGTAGGTGGGGTCCAGAACACGATTATATAGAGGATATGGAAAAAACAGCCAGGGCACTAAAAAAAGACGTAGAATATGCAAAGAAAAAACATGCAGCCCTGGTATATATGGGACATGGAAATGAATATTTTTCAACTGGTGTCTATGCTCAGCTTCAAAACAAAATGAGGCATATGTATAAAGGTGTGAAGATCTTTATAGGAACAGTTGAGGGATTCCCATCTTTGGATGATGTTGTATCTGCACTTGTACACTCAAAGGTCAAAAGAGTTGTGTTAAAACCCCTTATGATGGTTGCTGGAGACCACGCCAACAACGACATGGCAGGTCCTGATAAGGATTCCTGGAAGTCTATTATAAAGTCAAAGGGAATTAAGGTTTATCCAATAATAGAAGGGCTTGGTGAAAATCCTGAGATAGTAAAGATATTTGTGGAGCACGTGAAAGATGCGGCAAAGGACAATGGAATTCAACTAGATTAAAAGTTTGACGGGGGAGATTAATATCTCCCCTTTATTTAAGATTTTTCTCTTCTGTTAAAAAATGTTCTGGTATTTTTGGTTTTGATAAATAATATCCCTGCCCATAGTCAAATCCAATTTTATTTATCAATCTGAGTTTAAAAGGAGAATCTATTCCCTCTCCTATAATGGCAATGTTTCTAAAAAGGGACAACTCAGAAATTGATTTTAATAGGTAACCAGTTATAGGCTCATTAATTGTTTTATCTATTAACTCTTTGTCAATTTTTAAGAAATCCACATGGAGAGTTGTAAATACATTAAGATTTGAATATCCCGCTCCAAAATCATCAATGGCAAATTTGATTCCATACTTTTCTTTTAATTTTAAAATAGTGTTATTTATGTCTTCAAATTCTGAAAATTCTGATATCTCAGTAAGTTCTATACAAATTTCTCCTAGATCTATAGAGTTTCTAAAATTTTTAAAGATATGTGTAATAAGTTCTACATATTGATAAAAAAATTTGGGAATGATATTGAAGAAATAAACACGTTCATCTTTTGTTTCTAATTTATATTGAAGGGCCTTATTTATTATAATTTCATCACTTTTTAAATTCATTTTAAAATATTCTAAAACATCCATAAACTGAGATGCACTGTAAATTTTTCCATCATATTGAATCCTGCTAAGCACTTCATATCCATATAGTTCACTAGTATTTAAGTCCCATATACCCTGCAATGCAGGTATTAGATGTTTGGAAAAATCTTTACTTAAAATGAAATTAGTAAACTTCCTTAATTTATTAAGAATAGGAAAAGAAAACTGATCCAAGAAGTATATGCCAGGACCTTTTTGTTTTTTTAAATATTTGCAAAATAATATTACATAATTATAAGCTTCATGAATATCATTAAAATCAATAGGATAACGAATAACTGCTATTCTAAAATTTAATTCAATATATTCATTATCTATTGGTATAGGCTTCTCTATTTCTTCTTTTATTTTTAATAGTTTTTTTTCACAATCATCTAACTGTCCTTTTAAGATTAGAATGAAATCATCTGCATATATATTTTCTAAAAAATCGTGTTTTGTAACGTATCTTGAGATTCTTTCACAAATTGTATCCAAGATTTTATTAGTTATTTTATAACCATATTTGAATCCCATAAAAGAGAAATTCATAATATCAATATACGCAATTAAACATGTACTTGTCCCTATTTTTGACAAATAATTCTTTCGGTTAGTGGTACTTTTCATTTTTATTTTAGGAAGCAAACATTTCATGCCTTCCCCCATAAGGTTTAAATGTTGTTTAATTCTCTATGTTTTCGTTTATTTTTGTCAAGACATTTTTTACACACATTAACAAAAAATTAAGTCTAGGTTATGCATTATATTTTTTAGTTGCTAAAAATAGTGTTTTATGAAATATTTCCTTAGAAGTGAATGGGTAACTGGTTATAAAAAATATTTAAGTTTTATTTTCTCTGATGATTTGTTCAGGATGCAATGGTATATGAATACAATAGCAGGAATACTTTTTGAATCTTTTAGGCTTCTTGGCGCTATGGCTCCATTATTTAATGTAATGGCTTATATAGATAATAATAAAGGAAAAACAATACATAAATTTTGGCACTAAAATTAATAAATATAAGGGGAGGTATTATGGTACAAATCTCTAGAAATTTTTTATTAGTTATTTTTCTTGTCTTTTTCAATTCTTCTTTAGCTTTCTCTTTTCCTCATTATAGCACAATTTGTGCTCAACTAGAGGAAATTCCTGGTTGGAACTCAGATAAATGCGAGGGTGTGAATGTTCAGGGATCTCCAATGGGAAATATGGTTAGTGCCCAGAAAAGATACACAAAAGGCAATAAGCAAGTGGACGTAGCAGTGTTCTCTGGCATGAATGCCATGGGGATGTGGGCACCTTATCAGAACAATATGCAGGTGGATTCAACTGAGCAGTTTATTAAGGTAACAAAAATAAATGGGTATAATGTGGCAATTTCTTATGAAAAAAAGAATAAAACCGGTGGAATTATTATAGGATTTAATTCCACGAAAAATCCTGGGATGGTAGATGCGGTGTTGGTATTTAATTTTTCTAATATGCATTGGAAAGATGGTCTTGAATTTGCGAAAAGATTTGACTGGGATAAGATAAGAGAGCTTTTTAAGTAGAGTAACAAAGGCACATCATAAACAAAAAATACCCTGGACAGTATCTTAATGTGGTAGAGATAAATGATTATGCTTATGTGGTTCCATAGAGTATTATATAACAGCATATCCCAGTCGTAAAATGAAAATATTTACAGGAAAAGGAAAAACAAAATGGAAAAAAGCATCAATATAAGACTTGCAGAATTCGATTTAAAAAAACTTAAACAAGGGGCTGAAGAATTAGGACTCCTGGTCCGTAAGTATGTTCGTGGTGAATTAAAAAATTAAGGAGCACCCATGAGATTTTTTAATACAGCAGGGCCTGTCAGGTGCGAAGATCATTATTGTTTGCCGCCATTAGAGCGGTTAGATTTAGAAGAAGTGCTAATGCTAATTGTTCAGAAAAAATATTTTGTGCTTCATGCACCAAGGCAAACAGGCAAGACAACCTGTTTGCTCGCTTTGCAGGAATATCTCAACAAAGAAGGTAAATACAGGGCACTATATGTAAATGTGGAAAGCGCTCAAGGGGCAAGGGAGGATGTGTACAAGGGAATTCAATCCATTA
>Ga0256842_1002103_pt1 | contig 14792 bp, 11 predicted proteins | sample 4559240metaG_FD_185973 | JGI IMG/M metagenome (GOLD analysis project Ga0256842, IMG submission 185973) | Hydrothermal vent microbial communities from Guaymas Basin, Mexico - 4559-240 | ecosystem: Environmental > Aquatic > Marine > Hydrothermal vents | place: Mexico: Guaymas Basin | collected...
AAGTTTTTTTTGTTATTTTAGTTTCTAGAAATTAGTATTTCACTATAGTTTATAAATTGAAATAGCAGAAGTATTGATATGGCGGGGCAGTTAGTAAAAATTGTTACTTCAAATAGTGTATGCAGTAAAAAGATTAATTTGATTAAGTAAAATTGTTACGAATTATAATAGTTTGTTTAGATTTTTGTACTTTTGTAAGTAAGAAGATGGTAATGGCCCCGAGTATAAATTGTAATGGTTTGTCTCGGGGTTTTTTTTGTTGAAAGAACAATATATTAATAATATCAGTATACTGATGCGAAAACCTATTTTTGTAAAAAAGTTTAATATAAAATATTATGAGAAAAAAGCCACAAATATATATTACTCGCCGAATACCTGAGGCAGGATTAAATACTTTAAGAGAAGTGTTTGATATTAGGATGAATGAGGAAGACAGGATGTTGAGCAAAGAAGAGATTATAGCAAATATGAATGATTGCGATATTCTTTTAACAATGCTTACCGACAACATAGATGCTGAGGTAATATGTTCTAACGATAACTTAAAAGGTATTTCTAATTATGCAGCAGGATATAATAATATAGATATCACAGAAGCATCAAAAAGAAATATTTTGGTTAGTAATACCCCAGGAGTGTTATCGGATACTACAGCCGATTTAGCATGGGCATTACTTATGTCGATATCGCGTAAGATAGTAAAAGGGGATAAGTATACTCGTGAAGGGAAATTTGAAGGCTGGGCTCCTATGTTAATGCTTGGTGGCGATATACATCATAAAACATTAGGGATTATAGGTAGTGGCAGCATAGGAAGTGCAATGGCACGAAGATCTTTAGGTTTTGATATGAAGGTGCTTTATTATAGTCGTAGTGCGAATAAGGCATTAGAAGAGAGTGTTAATGCTGTTAGAGTATCTAAAGAAGAGTTATTAAAAGAATCAGATTTTGTTTCTTTACATGTTCCTTTAAGTGATGAGACATATCATTTAATTGACGAAGAGGAATTAAAAATGATGAAGGAGACAGCATACTTGATTAATACAGCACGTGGTTCGGTAGTGAATGAAGAGACATTAGTAAAGGCTTTAAAAGAAAATTGGATTGCTGGTGCAGGTTTAGATGTTTTTGAGAAAGAGCCACAGATACATTCCGAGTTATTAAAATTAGATAATGTAGTGATTGTTCCTCATGTTGGTAGTGCTTCGTTAGACACACGTTCAACTATGTCTGTGATGGCTGCTGAGAATGCTATAGCTATATATAAAGAAGATAAAACGCAATTTATTGTTAATTAATAATATCAGGGTTGTAGTAAAGATGTTTTTTTTAACATGTTTTCTAAGAAATAATTTTATTTTTGTACCGAACTTAATTTTATAAACGAATGAATATTCTTTCAATAGTAATGGACACTTTAACCTTAGTAGGAGCATTAGGGTTATTTCTTTTTGGAATGAAGCTTATGAGTGAAGCATTGCAAAAAGTTGCTGGGAGCAGAATGCGTGAAATACTTGGAGCCATGACCAACAATAGGTTTAAGGGGGTATTAACAGGTGTATTAGTAACAACAACAATACAATCTTCTTCTGCAACAACAGTTATGGTAGTGAGTTTTGTTAATGCTGGTTTGCTTTCTTTGATAGCTGCTGTTGGGGTTATTATGGGGGCAAATATCGGTACTACTGTTACTGCATGGATTATCTCATTGTTAGGATTTAAAGTCAGTTTGAGTATATTATCTCTTCCCTTAATAGGTATAAGTTTTCCTTTATTCTTTTCAAAAAATAATAAGAAAAAATTATGGGGAGAATTCATTATTGGTTTTGCTGTTCTTTTTATAGGATTACAGTTTTTGAAAGATGCTGTGCCTGATATTAATAATAACCCTGGTGCATTAAGTTTTTTATCACAATTTACTGATTTAGGATATCTTTCTGTATTATTATTTGTACTTATTGGAACAGTATTAACAATAATAATACAATCATCGAGTGCTACTATGGCTCTTACTTTGGTGATGTGTTATAATGGTTTACTTCCTTTCGAATTAGCAGCAGCAATGGTTTTGGGAGAGAATATAGGTACTACTGTTACAGCAAATATTGCTGCCTTAGTTGCTAATGTATCGGCTAAGAGAACTGCTAGGGCACACTTGATATTTAACCTTATTGGTGTATTTTGGATTTTATTAATTTTCCCATATTTTTTAAAGTTAATAGATTATGTTGTTGTTAGTAAGCATGGGGTATCTATTTTAGCTGATAATTTATCGCCTGCTGATTTCGACAAAGTGAAGGCTGTTTATCCTATTGGATTATCTCTTTTTCATACTGTTTTTAATATTTTAAATACTCTGTTATTAGTTGGCTTTGCTAAGCAAATAGCAATGCTTGCAACAAAAATGGTTCCTTCTAAAGACGAGGAAGAGGAAGAGTTTAGATTAAAATATATTAATACAGGTTTGTTGTCGACTAGTGAAATGTCTCTTATTCAGGCACAAAAAGAGGTTTCTAATTTTGCCGAACGATTACAAAAGATGTATGACTTTATTCCTAAGTTAATGAGTGCCGACAAGCAGAAAAAAATAGATAAGTTATTAGCAAGGATTAAGAAGTATGAGGAGATAACTGATAATATGGAATTGGAGATAGCTTCATATCTTACTCAGGTTTCGGAAGGTGAAATGACTGGTAAAGGATCGAGAAAGATAAGAGCGTTGCTAAAGATTATTGATGATATGGAGAGTGCTGCCGATGTTATATATCGATTGTCACGAACCATTGATAATATGAAACAGAGCAAAATAACTCTTCCTATAGAACAAGAAGATAGTATTAACGATATGATGGCTCTTGTAAGAAATGCTTTGAATGTTATGACAGAGAATTTAGAAATGAAATTTGATGATGTTACTTTAGATTCTGCTGCTGAAGCAGAAAAACTCATTAATGATAAAAGAAATGCATTACGTTATAAGCATGTGGATGACTTAAAAGCTAAGATATATAAGCATAAAGTAGGTACTTTCTATAGCGATTTATTTTCGTTAAACGAGAAAGTAGGTGATTATATTATTAATGTTACCGAGGCTATTGTTGAAAGTAATGAAGAATAATTTTTTGGAAAAATATATTATCCCCTCAATCATTTTTTTGATTGAGGGGATTTTTTTTATGACCTAATAGCGTCGACAGGATTTAGTTTAGAAGCCTGGAAAGCAGGAATAAACCCCGATATAAGTCCAATAAATGCAGAAACACTTAATGCGAGAGTGATATTTTTTATTGATACAGCAAAGGTGATACCTACATCAAAGGAATTTAAAACAATTGTTCCTATAAAAACAATTATTAAACCTATAGTCCCACCTAATATTGATAGAAAAATAGCTTCGAAAAGAAATTGTAGAAGTATAAAGAAATTCTTTGCACCTAGTGATTTTTGTATCCCTATTTGATTAGTGCGTTCTTTTACTGATACAAACATAATATTTGCTATACCAAAACCACCTACTAATAACGAAAAACCTCCTATTATCCATCCTACCATAGAGAGAACACCAAAAAAGTCGTCAAAGCCTTTTGTTAATAAGCTGGTTTCATTGATGGCAAAGTTATCGTCAACACTAGGTTTTAATTTGTGTACAGAGCGCATTATACCCTTTAGTTCATCACGCATTTGATCAATAGAAATATAGTTTTTTGCCGTTAAGCTGATATAAGCTCCATTATTTTTGATGTTAGTGATGCTCTTTAGGTAATTTACAGGCATTACTACTTGCCAGTCGTGAGAGTCACCAAAGATATCATCTCCCTCTTCTGTAATAACACCTATTACAGTAGCTTTTCGACCTGATATTTTTATTTGTTTACCGATAGGGTCGGAAGTGTTAAATAATGAAGAATAAAGTTTATAACCAATTAGTACCACATTATTCCCAGCATTCATTTCCGACTGGCTGAAATATCTTCCGTTAGCAATATTGAAATTTTTTACATCTTTATACTGATAAGATACACCTTGAATAACACTATTTTCGGAACTGGTGTTTTTGTATTCTACAAGTTTTTGTGTTGTAGTAACAAAACATGCCTTTTTAACAGTCTCACTTCTCTTAATTATTTCTTCAAGATCATCTATTGTTGGTTCAGGGCGTTTGATGTATTTCCACCAAGGATATTCTGATCCACCCATTGCCCATGGCCATTTTTGAATAAATAATGTTTTATTCCCTAACTGATTAATATTTTCTCTGAGTTTTTTTTCTACAGAGTCGAATACCGAGAAAACAGCTATTATTGCGAAAATACCAATAGTAATACCTAATAAAGTTAAGATAGTACGTGTTTTGTTTGCAATGATAGCTTGTATTGCGAATAGATAACTCTCTTTAATTAATCGAAAATAAATCATGTTATAAAGATGTTGATATTACATTTTCATCAAAGTTAAAATAAAACTTTGTGTTATAAGAAAAAATTATTGCTTCTTGACTCTAATTTAGTTAAAATTGCATTTCGGTAAGGTAGTGTTTGTTTTTTTCGGAAAATGGTGATAATCAACAAAAAAAGAATTTGTATATCATTTATTTTTGTGTTTTTGTTAGAAAGAAAAATTTTGTTTCTACTTTTATAGTATAAAGAGTATGTCTATTCTGTATAATATAAGGATGGATTTAATAAATAAAACTGATAATATTTCTATATATGTCTGAAAATAAAACGATAAAAAGAGCTCTTGTTTCTGTTTTTAATAAAGAGGGAATAGATGAGATTGTTAAGAAATTGCATAGTCTTAATATAGAAATTATTTCTACAGGAGGCACCTATGATTATATCAATAGCTTGGGCGTGAAGGTTGAAAAAGTAGAAGATATTACTTCTTATCCCTCTATTTTAGGTGGTAGAGTAAAAACATTGCATCCAAAAGTTTTTGGAGGAATATTATCACGTAGGGATAATGAAAGAGATAAAGAGCATTTATTGCAATACGAAATACCAGAGATAGATTTAGTTATTGTTGATTTATATCCTTTCGAGAAAACTGTTCAAGAGACTATTGATGAGAGTGCTATTATTGAGAAGATTGATATTGGAGGTATTTCTCTTATAAGAGCCGCGGCAAAGAATTATCGTGATGTTGTTGTTGTTCCTTCTTCTAATGAATACTCTATGTTGTTAGAATTATTAGAAGCAAAAGAAGGTGAGACATCGATAGAAGATAGAAAATTATTTGCAGCTTCTTCTTTTGCAGTCTCTTCTAATTATGATACGGCAATATTCAATTATTTTAATAAAGACAATGATATTGATCAATTTCGTGTTAGTGAGTCATATTCTAATGTGCTTAGATATGGAGAGAATCCTCATCAGTTAGGGGCTTTTTATGGCGATATTGAAAAGGTATTTACTCAACTACATGGGAAAGCCATATCATATAATAATATCTTAGATTTAGATTCTGCTATTAACCTAATACAGGAGTTTGATGAAACAACATTTGCTATCTTAAAACATACAAATGCTTGTGGATTGGCTTCTCGTCCTAAATTAATTGATGCATGGAATGCTGCTTTGGCAGGTGATCCTATATCTGCTTTTGGAGGAGTGTTAATAACAAATACTGTGATAGATTTAGAAACAGCAGAACAGATTAATAAACTTTTTTTTGAGATTATTCTTGCTCCTGATTATGATGCAGAAGCATTGTCTGTTTTGAAGAAAAAGAAAAATAGAATTATTTTAAAGAAAAATAGCTTTGATTTCACTAAAAAGCAATTTCGTTCGTTATTAAATGGGGTATTGGTTCAGGATAGAGACATTGTTACAGAAACTGTTGGAGATATGGAGACGGTGACGAACAATTCTCCTAAAGAGAATCAAAATGACGATTTAGTTTTTGCTAATAAAATAGTGAAACATTCAAAGTCAAATGCTATAGTATTAGCAAAGGATAAGCAGTTATTAGCGTCAGGGGTAGGTCAAACATCGCGTGTTGATGCTCTTAAACAAGCTATAGAAAAAGCAAATAGCTTTGAACAAAATTTAGAAGACGCTGTTATGGCTTCAGATGCTTTTTTCCCTTTTGCAGATTCAGTTGAGATTGCGCATAAAGCTGGTATAACAGCAGTAATACAACCAGGAGGCTCGATAAAAGATAAAGACTCTATTGAATATTGTAATAAAGAAAATATGGCAATGGTCTTTACAGGAAACAGACATTTTAAACATTAAAACATCAAACCAAATAATAGAAATAAAGATGGGATTATTTTCGTTTTTTACAAGAGAAGTAGCAATCGACTTAGGAACAGCAAATACAATTATTATACATAACGATAAGGTTGTAGTAGATGAACCTTCTATCATAGCTATTGAGCGCAGTTCTGGAAAAATTATTGCTGTAGGGAAAAAGGCCATGATGATGCATGGTAAGACGCATGAAAATATAAAAACAATAAGACCCTTACGAGATGGTGTTATTGCAGATTTTCAATCGTCGGAATATATGATACGTGAGTTTATTGGCATGATAGGGAAGAAAAATACACTGTTTCCTCCTGCATTAAAAATGGTTATTTGTATTCCTTCTGGAATTACTGAAGTAGAAGAAAGAGCAGTAAAAGATTCGGCAGAACAAGCAGGCGCTAAAGAGGTGAAATTGATTCACGAACCTATGGCTGCTGCTATTGGTATTGGTATTGATGTGCTTGAGCCTACAGGGAATATGATTATTGACATAGGGGGAGGAACAAGTGAAATTGCTGTTATTGCTCTTGGGGGAATTGTAAATAATAAATCTATTCGTGTTGCTGGAGATGATTTTACTAGCGATATAGTAGAATATATGCGCAAGCAACATAATATTAATATTGGAGAAAGAACTGCCGAACGTATTAAAATTGAAGTAGGGTCTGCTATTACAGAATTAGATAACCCACCTGATGACCTTGCTGTTCATGGTCGTGATATGTTAACAGGTATACCAAAAGAAATTATTGTTAACTATGTTGAAATAGCACGTTGTTTAGATAAATCATTATCAAAAGTAGAAACGGCTGTGTTAAATGCTTTAGAGATGACTCCTGCTGAATTATCTGCTGATATCTTCCGTACAGGTATCTATCTTGCCGGTGGTGGTTCTATGCTCCGTGGTTTAGATAAACGATTGCATTTAAAAACAAAATTACCGATTCATGTGGCCGAAGACCCATTACGCGCTGTTGCTAGAGGTACTGGTATTGCATTAAAAAATTATGATAAGTTTACATTCTTGATAAAATAAATTATAGCAACTGTTATTTATGCGATATCTGATTGCATTTTTTAAGAGGTACAGTACTTTTTTTCTCTTTCTGATATTAGAGATAATAGCTTTATTTTGGATTTTGAATAAACAGGCGTATCAACGTTCTGTTTTTGCAAGTGGAACAACTGCTATAACAGGTTCTGTGTTTAATACTGTTTATGGTGTATCAGGCTATTTTAATTTATTGAAAGATAATAATAAGTTAATGGTTGAAAATGCTAATCTTAGAAAGCAGTTGATAGAAGTGGAAAAAAGTATTATTAGATACGATACTCTTTTTTCAAAACAAGATGTGATTTCTTCCGATTCAACGCAATATTCTTTCATACCTGCCTACATTATTTGTAATAGTGTAAATAAAGCTAATAATTTTTTTATGATTGACGTAGGAGAAAAAGATGGTGTTACTTCAGAAATGGGAGTTATTGGACCTAATGGAGTTATCGGCATCATTGTTAATACCTCAAAAAATTATAGTTGGGCAATGTCTCTATTGCATGGTCGTTGTCGTATTAGTGCGCGACTAAAAAAGAATAATATGTTAGGGACAATTAAATGGGATGGTGTTGATTATAGAAAAGGTACTCTTATAGATATTCCTTCATATATTGATATAAATAAAGGTGATACTCTTGTTGCTAGTGGTTTTTCTCATATGTTTCCCAGAGGAACTGATATAGGTATAATAACTGATTATAGAATAAATAGTGGTGATGATATGTACACCATCACATTTGAATATTTAGAAGATTTAAAAAAATTGAATAATGTTTATGTTGTGATCAATAAATCGCAAAAAGAACAAGTAAAGTTAAAAACAGAAACAAAAATATACGAGTAGTGAGCAGTAATAATATATTTAAATTTATTGTTTTGGTGTTGTTACAAGTATTGGTATTTAATAGTATTAATATCAACGGCTATATCGATCCTTATATATATATATATATTGTTCTTGTTTTACCTTTTAATACTAAGCCATGGGTATTATTATTCAGCTCTTTTTTGCTGGGTATGTCGGTAGACATATTTAGTAATACAACAGGTATTCATGCTGCGGCTACTACATTTGCTGCTTTTATTCGTCCTAGTGTAATACGATTATTTACAGGGAAACAGAATTTTGACACAAATATTTATCCTAGTATTAGGGATATGGGATTAGGCTGGTTTTATAAGTATGCTTTACTTATTATTTTAGCGCATCAAACAGTGTTGTTTACTTTAGAAACGTTTAAATTTACAGATATCTTAAGATTGGTATATAGAATTTCTTTTAGTTCGGGTATTACCTTGGCTATTGTTATTCTTATGCAATATTTATTTTTAAAAAGACAAAACAAATAGAAAAAGGGAGAGTAGCGCCATAGTTTGTTCTGATACAAAAGAGTATATAGGGTTAGCTGCTTTCGGTAAATAAAAACAAATTATAAAAGGATGAAGAATTTATTTTATTTTTTAGCGTTAGCATTAGCTTTTACAGCATGTAATGTTAATCAAGACCAATATGTTATTGAAGGTAACATTGAAGGAATGGAAGATCAGGCAGTTTTATTAAAAGCTGTTAAAGACAATAAACTAGTAACAGTAGATTCTGTGAATTCTGTTGGAGGAGTTTTTTCTTTTAAAGGTGATATCAATGTACCAGAACAAAATTTTATTGTATTAAAAAAACTTGGAGCAGAAATACCATTTTTTAATGAAGCTAATAAAATCACTTTTACAGCAAAAGTGGATTCTATACAAGATATTAAGATAGAAGGATCTGCTTCTCAAGATAAATTCATGGAGTATAATATTAAAATAGGTCAGCTTCAAGGACAGTTAAGAGCAGTTGTAGCAAAATATCGCGAGTCTGCAAAAGCAGATGATAAAACAGCTATGAGTTTATACGAAAAACAGTATAATACGATTGATTCGTTACGTGGGGAGTTTAATAATATATTTATTAGTGATAATCCAGCTAGTGTTGTTTCGGCTTATATTGCTGTTCGTAATGCTTATGTATACGATTTAGATCGATTGAAAGAAATTGTTAGTGGTTTTGATGCTTCCATTAAAGAATCATCTTATGTAAAGATATTATCTGATAGAATAGAGAAATTAGAAAAGACCGCTATAGGTAAAAAAGCAGCTGACTTTACTCAAAATGATCCTAACGGAAATCCTATCTCTTTATCTGATTTAAAAGGACAATATGTTCTTATTGACTTTTGGGCTTCATGGTGTAGTCCTTGTCGTGCCGAAAATCCTAATGTAGTTAATGCATATAATAAGTATCACGATAAAGGATTTACTATTTTAGGTGTTTCTTTAGATCAAGATAAAGCAAAATGGTTAAGAGCTATTGAAGATGATGGTCTTGTTTGGTCTCATGTATCTGATTTAAAAGGATGGAGAAACGAAGTAAGTAATGATTATGGTATTATGTCTATTCCTGCAAATCTTTTATTAGATAAAGAAGGTGTTATTATAGGAAAAAATCTTCGTGGTGAAGACTTACAAAATAAATTACAAGAGATTTTTAAATAGAAAGAATTAAATTAGAAGACAGTCGTTATTAGATCTGGATATCTGAAAATGACTGTCTTTTTTATAAAAGTGCGAGCTGTTTGATAGTTATCTATTTTTTTAAAATAAATTCTAAATAGATGAGAAGAAATATTTTTTTTATTGTTTTGTTAGCTGCATTGATGTTTCAATGTACTAGTTCTAGTGTGATTTTTAATAAGGATTTTTCTTTTAAAGACCAAAAATGGAATAGATTTCAGAAATTGGAGATAGAAACACTTGTTGATGCATCGGATAAAGAATACGATATTAATTTTGTGTTAAAATATAGTAGTCATATTCAGTATAATGTCTTTCCTATTCATGTGATTTTTCAAACCCCTGCTGGAGAAGAGAGAATTAGAGAAGTAGAACTAGCAATACGTAATATTAATGATGAACTAATAGGAGAGAAACAAGGTGATATTGTTGTTCTTAAGAAATCATTATGGAAGCATTTTTCTTTTCCCGAACAAGGTAAAATAAATATTACTATAGAAAATATTCTTCCAAAGATAGAGGCTGAGAATGTTATTTCAGCCGGGATAGAGATTGTTACTTCAGAATAGAATAGTACATATAGAAAATATTATTTATGCTTTTCGAAATAGTTTAATGCAGTTTGTCTATCTTCTTCTAACTGCTGTTTTAATTCGTTAAGGCTAGCAAAGTATCTTTCATCTCTTATTCTATCAATAAAAGAGACTGTAAGATAATCGTTATAAATATCACGATCAAAATCAAACATATGTACTTCGAAAGTGAATTTACTTTTTCTAATAGTAGGACGTATTCCTAGATTACATATTCCATTATATATTTCTCCATTCCAGTTTATCTCTACAATGTATACACCATTGCAAGGGAGTTGTTTATAAGGTTTTCGTATGGCAATATTGGCAGTAGGGAAACCAATGGTTTTTCCTATTTGATTTCCGTGTACTACACGTCCAAACACAAAATAGTTATATCCTAAAAACTTATTTGCTTCTTCAATATTTCCTGTTGATAGTCTATCGCGGATTATAGAAGAACTTATTATCTGATTGTTTATTAATTTGGCACTAACTTGTTCTGTAGTGAAGTGATATTTTTTTCCTAGGGAATTTATTTTGTCAAGACTGCAGAGTTTATTGCATCCAAAATGATGATCGTGCCCGATCACCAGATGACTCATATTTATCTTGTTGCATAATATATCCTTGATGTATTCTTCTCCACTCATCTCCGATAGTGTTTTGTCGAAATTCAAAACAACAAGATGATCTATTTTATGATGATAAAAACGATCTATCTTATCTAAATGGGTTAGTATTGTTTTAAATGGATCGTTAGGATTAAGAAATACTTTTGGATGAGGATAAAAAGTAATTATCACTGATTCTCCACCAATCTCCTTAGCCTTTTCTATTACACGATTAATAATTTTTTGGTGTCCCAGATGTATACCATCAAAAGCCCCCATTGTAACTACAGGGTTTTTAAAGTTTAAATTATGTATATCAGTATGTATCCTCAATTTATGCTAGTTTTTTATTTATTAAATATTCAGCAATCTGTACAGCGTTAGTAGCTGCTCCTTTGCGTAGATTATCTGCTACCACCCATATATTTATTCCATTATCAAGACTCATGTCTCTGCGTATCCTACCAACAAAAACATCATCTTTGTCTTTTGCGTATTTGGGCATAGGATAACAGTTTTTTTCAGGAGTGTCGTAAACAGTAACACCGTCGGTGTTGTTAATTATCTCTTTTACTTCGCTTAAATCAAATGACTTCTCAAATTCTATATTTATAGACTCACTATGACCTCCGGTTACAGGAACGCGTACTACGGTAGAAGTGATTTTAATTTGTGGCGAGGATAATATCTTATGAGTTTCTTTAATAAGTTTTATCTCTTCGGTAGTATATCCGTTATCAGTAAAATCACCTCCATGAGGAATTACATTTAAATCAATTTCGTGTGGATATACTTTATTAGAAAAATCGCCTCTGCGCTCGTTTTCCATCTGTTTAACAGCATTACTACCCGATCCGCTTACAGACTGATAGGTGGAAATAACAAGTCGTTTAATTCCGTATTTTTTATGTAATGGATTTATTGCAACAACCATTTGTATAGTAGAACAGTTGGGATTGGCAATAATTTTTGTTTCTTCCGAAATAGTAGAAGCATTTATTTCGGGTACTACTAGTGGTATGTTCTTGTCCATACGCCATGCCGAGGAGTTATCGATAACAAAACTACCCACTGCGGCAAATTGCTTGGCATATTGTTTTGATATTGTTGATCCTGCTGAAAAAATTGCTATGTCTGGCTTTTGTTTTATTGCCTCCATAATGCTAATAACAATAAGCTCTTTATTATGAAATAATATTTTCTTTCCTATTGATTTAGACGAAGCTACAGGAAGTAGAGTATCTACCTTGATATTATGCTCTTCAATAACTTTTATTATCTCATGGCCTACAAGACCCGTGGCGCCTACTATTGCAATTTTCATTCTTATATAATTTATTTCTAATTGTTTGATAAAATAAGATACACTAAGTATAGAAATTTTGTATTCAGTATATTATATCAAATAACATTACATTTTTCGAGAAAAATATTGTTGTTAATAATTGGCAAAAATAGTATATTTATTGGAGAATATAACAGTATGCATTTTGTTAGCTATTGTTATAGTATGTTTTATTTTCAAACACCCCCAACTGTTATGAAAAAGATATTACTATTGAGTTTGCTATTTCCTGTATTTGCAACAGGACAGTTTTTCGATAATTTTAACGATGGAGACTTTTTAACAAATCCACAATGGTATGGTGATGTAAATAAGTTTGGTGTTAATGATGAATTATTATTGCAGTTAGTAGATGATGCTGCTGGCAGTTCCTTTTTGTATATCCCAACACAGCAAATTGATAGTTCTGAGTGGCACTTTCGAATAAAACTGTCTTTCTCCCCATCAGCAAATAACAACGCACGCATATATCTAGGAGCTACAAATGATGACCCTAATTCTGATGGGGATGCATTCTTTTTGCAGTTAGGCGAAAGTGGTAGTGATGATGCTTTAGAGCTTCATAGAGTAAGCGCTTCTAACGATATTGTTATTTGTCGTGGTACCAATGGTTTAATATCTTCTTCTTTTGATATGATGATAAAAATAACTAGAAGTGTAGTTGGTAAATGGAGAATATTTGTCGACCCATCAAATAGTGGCTCATATCAGCTGGATGCTGAAGGGGTTGATAATACTAGTGTCGCTATAAATTATTTTATTGTACAGTGTAATTATACTAAAAGTAATAGTACCAAATTTTATTTCGATGACGTGTATCATGGAAACATTATTGCTGATATTACAAAGCCATATGTAGATAGAATAAAGGTGGTATCGCAGAATGCTCTGGAAGTATATTTCTCCGAGAATATTGATGAAGAAAGTGCATCGGAGATAACAAATTATCTGGTAAACAAAGAAATAGGAAACCCTTTTCAAGCGATTGTAGATAACGAAGATAAATGTAAAGTGTATTTGTATTTCGGAGATAGTTTTGAAAATAGCATTAATTATTCGTTGAATATTCATGGGGTAATGGATTTGAATAATAATATTATGGAAGAGGTTAATATTGATTTTGTGTATTTAGAGTCGGTATTTCCAAGTGTTGGCGATATTGTTATAAATGAAATAATGTGTGATGTAAATCCCAAACCTGAAAATCTACCTGCCTACGATTTTGTCGAACTTTATAATTGTTCTAACAACTTGATTTCTCTATCAGGGTGTATATTATCGTTTGGAAGTCATACATATACCTTTCCCGAAACCAGTGAAATATATCCTAATGATTTTCTTTTAATATCTGATAATAATTCTGGCTATGATAGTTATGGTAATACCTTATTTTTTTCGCAGTTTCCAGTGAATAATGAAACTATGATGATATTAAAAAACAGCAATGGAGAATTATTGCATTTTGTTGATTATAAAAAAGAATGGTATCACGATGCTGATAAAGAAGATGGAGGCTGGTCGCTGGAAATGAGAGATTGTAATAACCCTTTTGGCGATGAAGGAAACTGGAGTGCCTCGCAACATGATGATGGAGGCACACCAGCGCATACTAATTCTGTGGTAGCTCTATATCCTGATAAAGAGCCTCCTTATGTAAAACATGTTGCTATTGAAGATGAACATAGTATAAGAGTATTTTTCTCCGAGTCGATGGATAGTGCTTCTATATTTCAGAATGTTTGTTTAGAGGTTGAGGAGTTTGGTTACCCCGATAGTGTGATAATTAATTTCCCATATCATAATACAATATTGCTTTGCGACGAAGATTACTTTTTTACTAATAATGAGGTGTATCATTTAAAAGTTAAGTCGTTAGCACATGATTATGCGGGGAATATTATTAATGCAGATACAATTCCTTTTGCAAGGCATTGTTTTGAATATGGCGATATCGTGATAAACGAAATAATGTGTGACGTAAATCCTGCTCCACATAATTTGCCTGCTGCTGAATATATCGAACTGTATAATAAAACTATTTTTCCTGCCGATTTATCGCAATATGTTTTATATGTTGGATCAAAAGAGATAACTTTTCCAATAGGCACATCTGTTAAACCACATGAATATTTACTTATCACCGAAAATGAAAAAATTAATAATGATGATGAGGTTTTTGTTGGGAATATTGGTCTTACAAATAGTGGAACATCTATACAATTAATGAATGCGGAAGACTATATGATTCATTATGTTAGCTATAACGATAGTTGGTATAATGATGAAATAAAATCGGAAGGAGGATGGTCGTTAGAGATGATAGACATTGAAAATCCTTGTGGCGAGGATGATAATTGGACTGCTTCGGATAGTGAAGCTGGCGGCACTCCATTAACG
>Ga0256842_1002104_pt1 | contig 14789 bp, 9 predicted proteins | sample 4559240metaG_FD_185973 | JGI IMG/M metagenome (GOLD analysis project Ga0256842, IMG submission 185973) | Hydrothermal vent microbial communities from Guaymas Basin, Mexico - 4559-240 | ecosystem: Environmental > Aquatic > Marine > Hydrothermal vents | place: Mexico: Guaymas Basin | collected...
GTCTTTTCCGGCACGCTGAAGGAGTTAAAGAAGTCAAAGACCCTCACGGCGGATTATCTGACAGGCCGAAAGAAGATCGAATATTTTCACCGCCGTCCGCAAAAAGATTGGATCGAAATCAAAAACGTGACGATCAACAATATAAAGGATCTAAGCGTCAAGATTCCTCTGAGAAATTTTGTCTGTATTACAGGAGTGAGTGGAAGCGGAAAGAGTTCACTCATCCTGCAGACACTGCTGCCGACTGCGAAAGAGCTTTTAAACCGCGCCAGGAAGGTGCAGAAAGTCGATGGTGTCGAAATCGAGGGATTGGAACATCTGGACAAGGTGATCTATCTCGACCAGTCGCCAATCGGTCGCACACCCCGCTCCAATCCGGCTACATATACAGGAGTGATGGACGAGATACGACAGCTTTTCGTCAAGACGAAAGAGGCCCAGATTCGTGGATACAAACCAGGGCGCTTCAGTTTTAACGTAAAAGGCGGACGTTGCGAGAAGTGCCAGGGCGAAGGAGAGATAAAAATAGAGATGCATTTTTTGCCGGATATAATGGTAAAGTGCGACGCTTGTAAGGGGAAACGCTATAACCCCCAGACACTCGAAATTACATATAAGGGAAAAAATATCGCCGATGTGTTGGCTATGAGTGTCGATGAAGCACTCGTTTTCTTCGAGCATATACCCAGAATATTCAGCAAGCTGAAAACATTGCAGGATGTGGGGCTTGGATACATCACTCTGGGCCAAAACGCCGTCACTCTCTCAGGAGGAGAAGCGCAGCGGATCAAGCTGGCAAAAGAGCTTAGCCGCCGAGATACGGGTAACACTCTTTATATTCTCGACGAGCCTACTACGGGGCTGCACTTTGCGGATGTGGATCGATTGACGAAAGTGCTGCATCATCTAAGCGATCTGGGAAACAGCGTCTTGGTGATCGAGCACAATCTCGATATGATCAAAAATGCCGATTTCGTTATAGACATGGGGCCCGAGGGCGGCGACAAAGGCGGACAGATCGTCACTGCGGGAACTCCGGAAGAGGTGGCGGCTGGACATAAGAAGAGCGGCAGCCATACTGGTGCTTTTTTGGCGAAAGAGCTTGGATTTCATAAAAATAACGATAAAAACAAATAAAACCTTTTTTTCGTCGCGTGAATAATGTGTTACAATAAAAATATCACAACTATCAACTAAAAAGAGAAAAAGATGGCAGCAAGACGTACAAGATTTTACAAACCGATGCCGCGCTACAAAGAGATGATGTATGAAAACCATGGCGATTTTCTTCATCAGCAACTAACGGTAGCGGATATAGTAGGCGGTGATCCCAGATATGCATATATAAAAGCGACCCTCTATTTCATTTTCGCTCCTTATATAACCGGAACACTTGTATTGTTTGTAGCTACGGCAAGAGGCAGTTTCAGTGATCTTTTTACAGTCATAGCCAATGGCGATGTTATCGGATTCATCATGATGTGGTTGATCGGATACGAGGTTCTCGCCTCTATGTTTTTGGCATGGGCTATCTACTCCATTTTCAATTTCAATCGCGAAGCAGCGAAGAAAAAGGCACGAAGAAAAGAGCGTTCCAGAAGCGTGGAATTCGGCTCTTAACCCCTTTTTTAATCATCGCTTCGCTATACTCTTTGCATAAATACCTAATTTGCCATCAATATCTATGAAGGTGATCTTATGACCAATTCCCATCTTGTCGAACGGATCAGTTCGCTTCCGCCTTTGCCCCAAACGGTATCCGATATCGAGAAGGCCTATCAGAACCCCGAAGTGAGCAATAAAGAGATAGCGAGGATCATCGAAAAGGACCCGATGATCGTAGCCGATCTGCTCAAGCTTCTCAACTCGGCTTTTTATGGCCTCCGCAGAGAGATCAGCAGTGTCGAGCAGGCAGTATCGCTCCTTGGCCTCGGCAATATCAAAGATCTGGTTGTCAATCTTTCCGTGCGCAATATGCTTCGAACCAACCTCGATCCATATGGGCTTACAAGTGAATCGTTCGCTAAAATTTCCCAGTTTCAAAGTATGCTCGCCCAGGAGCTGATGAAGCAGATCAATCCTCAAAAAGCGGATCGAATCAGGCTTCTGGCTCTTTTGCAGGAGATCGGAAAAATTGTAATTGCCGACGAGTTGCTAAGAGAAGAGGAAGCGATACCATTCAAAGCCGAGCTCGACGCCGGCTGGGAGATTCGCGAAATAGAGAAAAATTACGTAGATGCCACCACGGCGGAAGTGAGTGCCGCAATGCTGAGGCACTGGGATTTCGATCCGCTTTTTGCCGATCTAATCCGGTGGTCCGATATGCCAAACCAGGCCGACGGTGACTACAAAGAGGACGCGTGGGTGCTCAAGATAGCTTCCGAAGCGGTTAGTGTACGGCAACCCCTGAGTGAAAAAAACCGCAAAAAAGCACTCAACCTGGCCTCCAAAGCACAACTTCCGGAAAACGAGCTCAAGAAGATAATGGACAAACTTTTTGAAAAGTGGCAGCACTGAGAGCATGAAAAAACTGACAGTTATCGATACATTCGGCTTTTTTTTCAGGAGCTTTTACGCACTTCCGCCTCTTAAAAATTCCGATGGATTTCCCACCGGACTTTTGACCGGATTTGCAAATCTGATTTTGAATCTCGAAAAAGAGCATCCGACCGACTATCTTCTGTTTGCCCTCGACTCCCCCGGACCCAGCTTTCGACAAAAGATTGATCCCAACTACAAAGCACAGCGTCCCGAGGCGCCGCCCGAGCTTAAAGCGCAGCTTCCGGTGGCGATAGAGTGGATCGAAAAGATGGGACTTTCAAAGTTGAGTCTGGAAAATTATGAAGCGGATGATATCATCGCCTCGGTAGTCAAATGTGCCAAAGAGCAAGGGATCATGGTGCGTGTAGTCAGTCACGACAAAGACCTCTATCAGCTTATAGACGACAAGAGGGTGGTGCTTTACGATCCGATAAAAAAAGAAGAGATCGATGAAAGCTCATGTGTAAGAAAGTATGGTATCCACCCGAGGCAGTTCATCGACTATCAGGCGCTCATCGGCGACAGCGCCGACAATGTTCCGGGAGTGCCGGGCATAGGACCGAAAACCGCAGTGAAACTTTTGACGCAATTTGGTACGCTCGATGGAATCTATTCGCATATAGACGAGGTAAAGCCCGAGCGAATAAAAAATCTGCTGATAAAGCACAAGGAGGACGCGTATCGGAGCAAGAAGCTCGTCACACTTAAAGACGACATATTCGATCGTTGCGACCTGAAAGCCTTTCAGATGCCAAAGAGCGATCCTTTGGTAAAGATCGAAGATGAGCTTCGACGATATGAGTTGCGCAATATTTTAAAGAGAATAGGAGCTGGCGCTTCTGAAACGAAAGTGAAAAAAGAGAGACTCTCTTTCGATGCCATATTGATCGACGATGCTCAGAAACTTTTTGAAATTATCGATGCCATCGACGACGATGTGCCTGTGGCGATAGATACGGAAACGGATATGCTGGATACGAAAGAGGCATCGCTGGTAGGATTCAGTTTCTGCTTCGACGAAGGAAAAGCCTATTATGTTCCGACCGGACACAACTATCTCGGTGTCGGAAAACAGATTGGGCTCGACGATGCCAAAGCAGCGTTCGAAAAATTGCTCAAAAAGCGCTTTTTCGGCCACAACCTAAAATTCGACCTGGGACTGCTATATCGGCTGTTCGGATTTGACGAAAAGATTCCTTTTGCCGATACGATGCTTATGGCGTGGCTGGTCGACCCCGAAGGGGCTGTAGGGCTCGATCGCCTGGCACTTCGATATTTCGACCATGAAATGGTTTCATTCAAACAGACGGTGAAAAAGGGCGAAAATTTCAGCAGCGTAGCCATCGATGCGGCGACAAAATATGCAGCCGAAGATGCATGGATGAGCTATCGCCTCTTTTTCAAACTCAAAGAGATACTGACACTTCAAGGAGCCGATCATTTGATGAAAGAGGCTCGCGATGTGGAGTTTCCTTTTATCAATGTGCTTGTCTGCATGGAGCATCATGGTATCGCGATAGATATCGAAAGATTCCAATCTCTTCACAAGGAGATCGAAATCCGCCTTGGGAATCTTACACAACAGATATACGATCTTACCGGGCAGACGTTCAATATCAACTCGCCAAAGCAGCTGGGCGAGGTACTCTTTGGTGTATTGGGGCTTCCGGGTGGCAAAAAGACAAAATCCGGTGGATACAGCACCAACGAAAAGGTGCTCGATACGCTTAGGGGCACTCATCCAGTAATTGAAAAAATTCTTGAGTATCGGGAGCTTCATAAGCTTCTTAGTACCTATATCGACCCTCTTTTGAAATTGGGTGGAAACGATCCGAAGCATCGGATCTACACCTCTTTCATACAGACCGGTACCGCAACGGGGCGTTTGAGCAGCAAAAATCCGAACCTGCAGAATATCCCCGTCAAGACTGCCGAAGGAAGGCGCATCAGGGACGGATTTGTGGCTGCCGACGGTTATCTGCTCGTAGGAATCGACTATTCGCAGATAGAGTTGCGTTTTCTCGCTCACTTCTCCAAAGATCCGGTACTCACCGAAGCGTTTAGGCAAAACAAAGATATCCATATGGAGACGGCGATCAAGCTATTCGGCCCCGAGGAGGCTGCAAGCAAAAGGAGTATCGCCAAAACGGTCAACTTCGGGCTTCTTTACGGAATGGGAAGCAGAAAACTAGCCCAGACGCTGGGAGTTTCGACAAAAGAGGCAAAAGAGATTATCGAAAACTATTTTGCATCTTTTCCGACTGTCAAATCATTTCTCGAATCGATTCAGCAAAAAGCCAAAGAGCGAGGATATGTAGAAACGATCCTTGGGCGCCGCAGATATTTCGACTTCGAGCATGCAAATGCCATGCAGCTTGCAGCCTATCAGCGAGAAGCCGGCAATACCGTATTTCAGGGCAGCACAGCAGACCTCATCAAGCTCGCGATGTTGAAGATTCACGAAACGGTAAAAAAGGAGATGCTGGATGCATCGATTGAGCTGCAGATCCACGACGAATTGATCTTCGAGATAGATTCGTCCAATGCCGTCGATCTTGGCAAACGATTCGCCAAGATCATGGAAGAGGCTGCCGTTTTGAACGTACCTTTGAAAACCAGTATCAATATCGGCCATAGATGGAGTGATCTGAAGTAGATCTTATGTAATGTCGGTAGATTGAGCATTTACCGGCGGTTTTTTCAAAATAGGATATATTACTCTACCAATTTTACAGTCGCTGAAGCATTCTCATGTTTTTGGCGGCACAATGGAGCAAGACTTGAAAAAAGTGTCCGAATTCCTTCTCTCGATACACAGTGCAATAGTGTTGATGCTTATCTTTGCCTTTGCCATAGCCGCCGCTACCTTCATAGAAAACGATTATGGCACACAAACAGCCAAAGCGCTGGTGTACAATGCCCGATGGTTCGAATTTCTACTCTTGCTGCTGGGTGTCAATATGATTGCCAATATCGTCCGTTTTCGAATGTGGCGCCCCGGCAAGCGTCTGGTGTTTCTGTTTCACGCCGCATTCATCGTCATTCTCGTAGGCGCCGCCATAACCCGCTATTTCGGAATGGAAGGCATCATGCATATCAGAGAAGGGCAAACGAGCAACGAAATCATCACGGACAAGAGCTATCTGCAGATCGATGCACAAAAAGGGAAAACCCATCTGACATACGCCAAGCCGGTACTCTTTTCAAAAATCGGAAGCAATCATATGGAAGAGGTTATACGCCTGAAAAAAGAGACGCTGCATATGGAGGTTCTTCGATATATACCGGATGCCATAGAGAAGATCGTCGCCGACCCATCTGGAGGTCCTCTGCTCTCTTTGATGGTGGCTTCCGATTCGCAGCCAAGACAGATAGTGCTCAAAGCCGGCGAAAGCTATGAGACGCCTGCTTTTGTCATTGCATTCGAGACAGATGTCTCAACGAACAAGCCGGTGATCCACATTCGTATGCAAAAGGGCAAACTCGAAGCAGATATTCCTTTCGCCCTGCAGTACCTGAAGATGAGCGATAAAAGCTCGGGGATCGTGAAGCAGGGCCATCAGACGCTGCAGCCGCGCTATCTTTATAGCGGTTCCGGTGTCAATTTCGTAATCCGGCAAGCCTACGAACACGCCAAAACCGTAGTTGCAAGCGCCGATGGAGAGAAAGCTGCGAAAGAGATGAATACTTCCTTGCTTGATGCCGTAGTGTTGAAGTTGTCTGTCGGTAAAGATAGCAGAAAAGTTACCGTCTATGGGAAGAAAGGGATGCCTGGCGAGCCGGTGTATGCGACACTGGGTGGATGGAAGATTGCAGTCTCCTATGGCTCCAGAATCGTCAGGCTTCCTTTCGCGATAAAGCTGGTAGATTTTCAACTAGAACGCTATCCGGGCTCGATGAGTCCCTCTTCTTACGCGAGCGAAGTGGTTGTGATTGACCCGGAGAAAAATGTGAAGATGCCATACCGTATATATATGAACCATGTTCTCGACTACCGTGGCTATCGCTTTTTTCAATCTTCATACGACATGGACGAGAAAGGATCCGTATTGTCCGTCAATCACGATCCGGGCACATTGCCTACGTATATCGGATATCTTATGCTGGCCATCGGAATGTTTGGTTCGATGCTGGCCTATTCCAGCCGTTTTCAGTATCTGATGCGTAGAGCGCGGGATATGCAAAAACTTGCTGAAAAGTGCGCGCCCATTTTAGCCGCTCTGGTGCTTACGGCAACACTCGCTTCTCCTTCATACGCCAAAGATGCCGACAATGGCATAAAAAAATACGATCTTCCGGTCATCCAGGAAGAGCATGCCGAAAAATTCGGCGAGCTTCTTGTGCAAGACAACGGTGGTCGTATCGAGCCGATCGACACGATGGCTCGTAAAGTGCTACGAAAAGTGTGCCGCAGCGAAGAGCGTTTCGGCCTCGATGCCGATCAGATTTTTCTGGGAATGATAGTCCGTCCCGAACAGTGGCAGAAAGCCCCGATGATCAAGATCTCGCTGCCGGGTATCAATAAAATTCTGGGAATCGATCCAAAACTGAAATATGCCACATTCGATGATTTTTTCGATTTTTCGAAAAAGGATAGCTACAAGCTTGGCAAGCTTGTCGAAGAGATAAACAGAAAGCGTCCGGCTGAGCGCAGCACTTTGGATAAAGAGATATTGAAAGTGGACGAGAGGGTCAATGTGATGTATATGACCTTCACGGGATCGCTGCTGAGAATCTTTCCCAATCCAAAAGACAAAACAGGCAGATGGTACGCTCCACTCGAAGCGATCAAACATTTCGACAAAAAGAGCGGCCAGTTCGTTCAGGCTATTTTGGCGAGTTATTTCAGCAATGTGGACAGTGCCCTCGAAGGCGGAGATTGGGAGAAGGCGGACAAGTCGCTGGATGTAATAAAAGAGTACCAGCAATTCTACGGTGCTTCCATAATTCCTGAAAGAGGGCGAATAAAAGCCGAACTCTTGATGAACAAAACACATCCGTTTCAGCGCCTGATTCCACTCTATCTGGGTGTCGGCTTCATTTTGCTCATCCTCTCCATATATCACATCATAAAACCGAAATTTACACTTAAGTGGCCGGTGCGTATTTCGATGGCACTGCTGATTTTAGGATTTTTTGTTCACACGATAGGTCTTGCTTTGCGCTGGTATATTTCGGGGCATGCACCCTGGAGCAACGGGTATGAATCGATGCTCTATATCGCATGGGCTACCCTTTTGGCCGGTTTTATCTTCTCGAAAAGGTCGCCGATCACACTGGCTGCAACAGGAATTCTCGCCGGCCTCATACTTTTTGTCGCTCACCTGAACTGGCTCGACCCGGAAATTACCAACCTCGTGCCCGTGTTGAAGTCATATTGGCTGATGATTCATGTATCTTTGATTACCGCAAGTTACGGTTTTCTTGGGCTTGGCGCGCTGCTTGCATTCATAACACTGTGGCTCTATATCATCAAGCATGGCGAAAATCGCGCAGATATCGAGTATTCCATCAGGGAGCTTACGCATATAAACGAGATGAGCCTGATATTTGGCCTTGCTTTGCTTACGGTAGGAAACTTCATGGGTGGAGTATGGGCCAATGAAAGCTGGGGTAGATATTGGGGCTGGGACCCGAAGGAGACATGGGCTTTGGTGACGATTCTGGTCTATGCCGTCGTGCTACACCTGCGATTCGTCAAGTCGTTTAGAGGGGTATTTGCATTCAATATAGCATCCCTGCTGGCCTTTGGCTCTGTGATCATGACCTATTTCGGTGTCAACTATTACCTTAGCGGAATGCACTCCTACGCAAAAGGAGACCCTGTACCGATTCCAAGTTTCGTATGGTATATCCTCGCTGTTGTAATAGTAACGATCGTACTGGCGTACAGAAAACGTGAACTTCTTCCAATAAAGAGCACCGGCAGATAAACAAGGCACTTTTAATGCCTTGTCCGGGGGCCGAATCTTATCTATTTTTTGAACCATCCTTTGATCTTGTCGAAAGCTGACTCGAATATACTTTCATGGGGTTTGCTTTCGATCCCGAAACTCTCCTGCAACTCTTTGAGCAACTCTTTTTGCTTTTCATTCAAAGATTTGGGATAGAGGATCGTAGTCTGCGCTATAAGGTTGCCAATCTGTCCGCTATGTACATTTTTGACTCCTTCATGACGGAACACGAATTGTTGCTTGTCTTTGGCGCCCTGAGGGAGTCTAAGCTCTTTTTTGCCCCTCAGCGTCGGAATTTCTATCGTATCTCCCAGTACTGCCTGAGTGAAAAATACAGGCACTTCAAGATAGATATCGTCACCATGACGGATGAAATGCTCGTCCTCTTCTACATAGAAGGTGACATATAGGTCTCCACGGCGGCCATCAGCAGCGATGTTTCCGGCATTGGGTATGCGGAGGCGATTGCCGTCATCAACCCCCTCCGGAATATCGACAGTGATCGTCGTTTCTACCTCTTCATAGCCAAGCCCGTTACAGCTCTTGCACTTCTCCTTGGCACTCTCTCCGGTACCGTGGCACTGCGGGCATGTCTGTGCGAATGTCATGAATCCCTGGCGCATATAGACCTGCCCCTGCCCGTTACAGTATTCGCAAACGCTTACCTTGCCGTTTTTCGCCCCGGTGCCCTTGCATGGTTCGCACGGTTTTTTGTATCGATATTTGAGCTCTTTTTTTGCGCCGAAAACCGCCTCTTTAAAGCTTAGCTGCATCTGTGCGGACAGATCCAGGTTGTATTTATTGCCTGCGCCGCGGGCGGCACCGCGTCGTCCTGTGAAGCCACCGCCAAAGACTGATTCGAAGATCGCTGAAAGATCGTCCATTACATCTTCGTAGCTTTGCCCTTCAAAGCCGTGAAAACCCTGTCCTTCGAGGCCCGATTTGCCGTAGCGGTCGTAAACAGAGCGTTTGTTTTCATCGCTGAGTACCTGGTATGCCTCGTTCACTAGTTTGAATTTTTCCTCGGCCTCTTTGTCGTCAGGGTTGCGGTCTGGATGGTATTTCAGTGCCATTTTCCTATAGGCCTTCTTGATCTCCTCCTGATCGGCGCTTCTTTCTATCTCAAGAATCTGGTAATAGTCTAGTTCTGTCAAAGTTTCTCCTGCTGAATATTGGTGTGGTGATTATATGCTCGCGCGATTTTATCATAATTTCAGTATAATTTTATTCAGAGGTGCCCAGTGGTATGAAAGAAAAAATCAATAAAATAGAGAAACTGAAACGAGAGCTAAGCCCCTATGGCTACTTTAGCAAAATTCGAATGCTGGATGCCGGTAAACTGAACGAGGCGGACCGGTTCTATCTCAAAAACTTCGGCATATACAATCATAAGCTGGATCCTGACGAATTCACTGTCAGAGTGCGCGTTCCTGCAGGTCGTATAAGTGTCGAAAACCTGCAAGTGCTCCATACACATGCCAAAAGTGTCGGGGCGAAGATCACTCTTACCTCTCGAGCCCAGCTGGAGTTGCATGGGCTGGATTTTAAGACCGCTCTTGTAACGGTGGATATTATCGAGCGCATGGGTATGACTTCGTGGCAGACTTTTACCGACAATTTCCGCAATATCGTTACAGATCCCCTTGATGGTATCGCGGACGGCTCCGTTTTTGAAACTTATAATCTGATAATGGGGATGCAGAAGATTTTTCTGAAAAATCCTGATTTTGTAGGTACGCTCCCAAGGAAATTCAATACGGCCATATCCGGAAGCAGAACTCAAAATATGTCGTTTTTCGGCAACGACCTCTTTTTCGCATTGGCAAAGAAGAACGAAGTGTATGGGTTCAACCTCTATGCCGGAGGAAAGAATTCCGAAACGGCACAATCGCTGGATATTTTTGCCAAATATGACGAGGTTGTGCCGCTTTTTCATGCAGTTGCAAATATATATCGTGTAGAAGGGCCAAGGCACAATCGCTCCAAGATAAGACTTTTTCATATGATGGAACGGATCGGTATCGATGCGTTACGAGATAAAATAGCCAATCTCAATGGAAAAAAGTTGAATCGGGCTGGTGAACTGCAGATACGCAAAGGTAAAAATTCCCGAATGAAAAGATTGAAAAACGGACTTTTTGCCCATAGATACGCGACACGATTCGGAGAGCCAGAGGATCGGCAATTCAAAGAGATATTCGATCTTTGCAACGCTCATGGCGTCCAGGGGATTCGTATAGGTTGCGATCAGAACTTCTATATTCCGAATCTGCCTGAAGAGGTCGCATTCAGATACTCGAAAGATATATATGAAGGCATATTGGCATGTGCCGGATCGAAATATTGCGTCTATTCGCTGACGGACACAAAAAATGCTGCTGCGGATATAGATATCTCCAAATGGAGGGATTTAGGGATTACGATAGGCTTTAGCGGATGCCTAAAGGGGTGTGCGAGACATGCTTTTAGCGATATCGGTCTTGTAGGCATTCGCACCAAGCTCTTTACGGATAAAGTGGAGCGCGGCGTGCGTCTGTATCTGGGGGCGGAATATACCCATGGAAAAAGAGTGGGACGACTGATTCTATATTCGGTTCCGATGCGTCATCTAAATGACATGATCGAACTTGTCGTTGACCTTTTTGTCCAAAGCGGTTTCAAAGATTTTGAAGATTTTTCGAAAGAGATTTTAAATCGGCACAGTGAGCCTGCGCTCGCGTTCTGGCTGCTTCTAAATTTTTATCGCCGTCATATAGCGAAGAGAGGTGAACTGATCGCATTAAAATCCTCAAAAGAAGAAGATGAGAAGAGTTACTTCATTCATCTTCTCGAAAGCCTTGATGAAGAGCGAAATATAGTGGAGTATCTACGGCAAGAGGAGGAGTTTCTATTCAGAAAAGCGATTGCATATCTGGAGCGCATATGTTTTGCAGATGCCTTTATGGTAAAATCGCGGATATGAAAAAGAAGATTGAGAGTTTTGAAAATCTGGTCGCCGCACTCGAAGCGCTCCCTTCCATCGGGAAAAAATCGGCGCAGCGTATGGCCTATCGTATGGCCATGGAGGACCATTTCGGCGCGATGAAGATCGCACATGCCATAGAAAAAGCGGTGCAAAGCATCCATCGATGCGATCGTTGTGGCGCCATGAGTGAAGACGAGCTCTGCCCTGTATGCAGCGATAGAGCGAGAGACCATGCGAAACTGTGTATCGTGGAAAATGCAAAAGATATCTTTCAGATAGAGTCTGCAGGAGAGTACGATGGAACCTATTTCGTGATCGAGTCGATCGAATCGATCGACTCGAAACGCCTAAAAAACAGGATCGAAGAGGGTGTCGAAGAGGTTATATTCGCTTTTACTCCCGGCATCGCTACAGACACCATGATACTCTATATCGAAGAGCGGCTCAAAAACTACGATATTGTATTTACAAAGATCGCCCAGGGAGTTCCCACGGGAGTGAGTCTTGAAAATATCGATATGCTTTCACTCTCACGGGCTCTTCAGGATCGTATCAAAGTGTAAGAAATGGGCGCATAGCCGCCTCGATCTCGTCCAAAGAGTAAAGATGGTCCGTAAAATGGTCGAAGGCCAAAATTCCTTGTTGCAGAAGCATTTCGCTGCCATCGAAATGGGGTAGCCCCAAGGCTGTAGCTTCTTTCAGGAATGGCGTCATTTTTCCATATATTACGTCCACGGCGTATTTTGCCCGCTTCAATGAATCATCGAGTAGTGGCTTGGGCATAGGCAAGGCGTCGTCTATCAGGCCCGCGGAGGTGCAATTTATGAGCGCATCATGCGATTTGGGCTTGAATGTATCCCATGTGTGGCATACGAATCCCTCTTTTTTGAACCATTCAAGGCGCGGGGCGCTACGGTTTACGATCTCCACATCGATTCCTTGGCTGCGAAGGTACAAGGAGAGCGCCCTTGCCGTGCCCCCCGCACCCATGATGAGAACGTTTCGAACAGGACCAAGTTTCTTTAGGGCGCGATAGAAGCCGGGCGCATCGGTATTGTAACCGTATAGCTTCCCCTCTTTGTAGATGAGAGTGTTTACCGCACGCACTTCAAGCGCGAATGGCTCTACGATATCCGCAGCGCGCATCGCCGCTTCTTTATGGGGCACCGTAATGTTGGCGCCTTCGAGTCCGAGTCCGATAAAGGTATCGCGCAGTTTGCCCGAGTCTTCGAGCAGCCACCTGGTGTAGCAACCCGGATATCCAAGTGTATGAAAAGCCAGGTTGTGCATCAGCGGCGATTTGGAGTGGTGGACGGGGTTTCCAAACAGGGCGAACAGTTTTTCCAAAGGCATATCAGTTTCCACTTTTTTCGCGCAGATCATCGAGTGTGCTCCGCAGTGCGGCAAGTTTGTTCCTGACCTCCAGGTACTCCAGTTTCGGCACGCTGTCGGCTACGATGCCCGCACCCGCCTGGAGTATGATTTCATCCGGTTTTATCAAAGCGGTACGGATCGTGATGGAGCTGTCCATATTGCCATCGAATCCGAAATAGCCTACGCTTCCGCTATAGAATCCCCGTTTGATTCCTTCAAACTCCGCAATGAGCTCCATCGCACGGATTTTTGGGGCGCCTGTCATCGTGCCGGCGGTGAAAGTGGCTGCAAACAGATCGAACATATCTTTGTCTTCATCGAGCAGAGCTTCTACGTCGCTCACCATGTGCATTACATGAGAGTAGCGCTCTACCCGCATCAAATCGGTCACCTGTACGCTGCCCGCTCTCGCGACGCGTCCCACATCGTTTCGCCCCAGATCGACCAGCATGATGTGCTCGGCCCTCTCTTTGGGGTCAGAAAGCATCTCTATCTCCATCGCCTTGTCTTTTTGAGGCGTTTTTCCCCGTTTGCGGGTGCCGGCAATCGGTCGCAGGAGGATATTGCCGTCAGTTAGCCTCACCATCACTTCAGGAGAGCTTCCAGCTATAGAAAAATCTTCGTATTCCAGCAAAAACAGGTATGGCGACGGGTTTTTCGATCTAAGAATCCGGTAGAAGCTGAAAGGGTCCACTTTCGCTTTTTCTGCGTAGCGGTTCGACATCAGTATCTGGAACACATCTCCGCTTCGTATCATCTCCTTGCTCTTCGAGACCATTTCATGGAATCTTTTCTCATCGAAAGCGAACTCGCCCGCTTCGCTTTTGTCATCCATTTTTATAGGCGTCATCGTCATATAGCTATAAGGCGATTCGATCAGGTCGATCAATGCATCGAATGTTTCATATGTTGATTCATCGGATGTGATGATGCTAAGCTCGCTGGTTTTATGGGAAAATGCCAATACGAGTCTGGGCCGGATCATATCCAGATCCGGAATATGGTCACGATCTTCAAGAGCGTCCATCCATGGCTTGAGTACAGGTTCGAAGACTTTGACCATATCGTAGCCTATGTAGCCGATGAAGCCATCCAGAAAACCAAGCCCCGTCTCCAGGCTCTTTTCGCGATACTTTTTCCGATCGATTTTCGTATAATAGCTTTTGAGAAAAGTAAAAGGGTCTTCGTCTATCGGGTGGAGGTTGCCGAGCTCATCGATATAGGAGGTTTGATTCTGTTTATAGGTGAGTCGCTCTTTGGCGCCGACGAAGATAAAGCTGAAATTTCCTTCGTCGCTGCCCCCGACACTCTCGAACAGCATGGTTATCTCATCGCGGTAGTGGTCTCTCACTTTGGCATAGAGCGCCGGTGGTGCAAATTGGTCGAAGAGTATCTTTTTTAAAAAAATCATTATCACTTCTTGTATGTAATATATGCGTTCTGGTTGATCCGTTTTTTGACGCGATCCAGGTCTTTTTTGGCTGCCGCTTTTGTGGAATATGGGCCGATTAATACTTTTTTATAGCTTTTTCCGCTCTTTTTGCCCTCTGCTATCACATAATGTAGCCCCTCTTTCTCTATGGAGTGCAGGAACTTTTTGTTGGGCGGATATCGGAAGAACGCGCCCGCTTGAATATAGTATCTACCGGAGGCAATAGCCGTCTCTTTTTTTGCCCCGGGCGTGGCTGCATGGGAAGCGCTCTTCTTTGCAGTGGCGGCTTTCCTGGGCGTTTTGACGCTTTTTATATGGTTTGGTGCGGGAGCTGGAGCAGGCTCGGCGGAAGTGGTGGGAGCCGGGATTTTCTCGCTCTTGGCTTTTTGGATCTGTTGGGACTCGTTTTTGACCCTCTTTATGACCTGATCGATCTTTTTTGTGTCACTTGGTTCCTCTTCGATGGGAACCTGTTCGAAAAGCGGCTCTTTTTTGGGAATCTTTGCTACGCTTGTCGGTTCTG
>Ga0256842_1002105_pt1 | contig 14789 bp, 16 predicted proteins | sample 4559240metaG_FD_185973 | JGI IMG/M metagenome (GOLD analysis project Ga0256842, IMG submission 185973) | Hydrothermal vent microbial communities from Guaymas Basin, Mexico - 4559-240 | ecosystem: Environmental > Aquatic > Marine > Hydrothermal vents | place: Mexico: Guaymas Basin | collected...
CAAAAATCAAACAATTCCAAGAGTTAAAAAACTCTTGAAAGTGTTCTTTGAAAGTTTACTGTTACTATGCTATTGTCTTTTTTACTTTTTTCTCCGCTTAAGCTATTCTTTATAGGATTGCTTAAAAGTTTTATTATATATATAATACCATAATTATCATATCAAAACAATTAAAAACCAATCAATACTCTCTCTTTTTTTTGATATATTGCACACTTTTCATAACCAAAACTTTTTGCAAAATCAACCAACTCTTTTGACTTAAAACCGACTTGTTCGGGTTTGTGAGCATCTGATGCAAAAGTAATGGGTATATCATATTGTACTATCAATTCCATAAGTTCTTTTGAGGGATATATCTCTTTACAAGGCTTTCTAAGTCCTGCAACATTTAATTCTACCGTCATATCAGACTCTTTTATGGCTTTTATCGCATTTTTTGCTAAAATTCTTACATCTTTTTTAGGTTTAAAATCAAACACCTTTATAAGATCCAAATGTCCAACGATATCGAAATATCCACTTTTTACCATAGCTTCTATGGCATCAAAATAATCTTGCCATATCTTGTCTATATCTCTATTTTTATACTCTCCTATAAATTCCGGATTGTCAAATCCCCATCTGTTTAAAAAGTGTACGGATCCGATAAGATAATCAACTTGTGAGTTTAAAACTCTCTTGTCCATATGATAAGGCAGATAGTCGACTTCATACCCCAATAATACAACTATATCTTTCTCATATCTCTTTTTGAGCTCTTTAATTGATTCTTCGTATAAATGCATATCATCAAAACTCATTCTATATTTTTTATCAAAATCCATAGGAGCATGGTCACTGAAACCAAAATATTTTGTTTGATTTTTTATAGCTTGTTCAATATATTCAAAACTCTCTCCCGTCGCATGGTTGCAAAGCTTTGTATGGTTGTGTATATCGACTATCATATCTTCCTCAATTTTATTTTAATAGAAATTATATTATAATAATGCAAATATTTCAATGAACGGAGATAGCTTATGACACAAGAAGAGTTAGATGCATTGATGAATGGTGAACTTGACGATGAAGAGGTGGAAGAAGATTCAAGCCAAGAAGCAGAGCAAGAGACAGAAACAAAAAATAAAAATGAAGAAGATTATAAATTAGATGGTGAAACTTCTTGGCCTCCGCCTCCGCCAACCGAAGATCATAAAGTGGTCGAGCAGCTTGATGATGTTACCAGGGATTCCGAGGTTAAGGCTACGGAGATATTTGACAAGCTTGAAGCTATTAGTGATTTTATTATGCAAGTTGAGAATGATGCCAATGATGTTTCGGCAACCATTCAAAAAAATATAGATGTTTTCAAAAAATTATCAGGCAAATTTCCGGATATAAAAGTATTTGAAGAGAATTTGCAAAATAATGAAAAAGCTCTAAAAGATATAGAAAATCTCATATCAAATGCTCAAATGTCAAGCGATGAGATTATGATGATAATGGATATCATGCAGTATCAAGATATCCATAGACAAAAGATTGAAAGAGTTATAAATGTCATAAGAACTCTTGCAAGTTATATGAATTCTCTCTTTTCAGCGGGAAAAGATGATACCAAAAGAGTTAGTTCCGCCGTACATATAGCAGGAGATACTTCTACCGAAGATGTCGTAAGCAATGACGATATTGAAGCACTTATTGAAACTCTCGGTAAAAAATAGGAGAAATTTTGACAAAAAAAAGAGTGGAGCTTCTTTCACCTGCGGGTAATTTTGAAAAACTTAAAATTGCCCTTACTTATGGAGCTGATGCCGTATATGGTGGTTTTAGTTCTTTAAGTTTAAGAAATAGATCAGTAAAAGAATTTGATGAAAATTCATTTAAAGATGCTGTAAATTATACTCATAAACTCGGCAAAAAGATATATTTTACCCTAAACGGATTTCCATACAATTCTCAAATCAAACTTGTAAAAAAGAGTATTGAAAAAGCAGTTGATATGAAGGTGGATGCTTTTATAGTATCAACTCCCGGAGTTATAAAACTCACAAAAGAGATAGCACCCCACATACCCATACATTTATCAACTCAAGCAAATGTTATGAATTATCTTGATGCCGAAGTTTATCGCGATCTTGGTGTTAAAAGAATTATAGCAGCAAGAGAGATAAGCTTAAAAGATTTGAGTGAGATAAAAAAGAGACTACCTGAGCTTGAACTTGAGATATTTGTTCATGGCTCTATGTGTTTTGCATATAGTGGCAGATGTCTTATAAGTTCCTTGCAAAGTGGTAGAGTTCCAAACAGAGGCAGTTGTGCCAATGATTGCAGGTTTCCATATACTCTTTATGCTAAAAACGAAGATAGCGGAACACTATTGAAACTTGAGCAAAACGACAATGGAACTCACATCATGAATGCAAAAGACTTAAACCTCTCATCATATGTGGATGAGATATTAAAAAGCGGGGTAATAGACTCTTTAAAGATAGAGGGAAGAACAAAAAGCCCATACTATACTGCTATAACTGCAAGAACATACAAAATGGCGATAGACGACTACTATCAAGATCTATTTGATAAGCAAAAGTATGAAAAAGAACTTTTAAGTACAAAGCATAGAGGATTCAACGAGGGTTATTTGGTAAAAAGACCTTACGAAAAATCTGATACTCAAAATCTTGAAGAATCTATTAGCGAAGGCACACATCAAGTTTATGCCATAGTGGATGAAAGCGGAGAGTATTTTTTTGCAAGAGATAAAGTGGAACTTTTTCAAGAGTACGAAGTGGTATCTCCACTTGATAAAGATATAAAAATGTGCGATAATGATATAGGTTCAATTTGTAAAAAAAATGATAGATACTTGATAAGTTTTAAAAAAATGATCGCAAAAAATGGCAAAAGTTACGAAGAGATACATAGTGGCAATACAAATGCGATACAGCTTCCTTGCAAATTGCCAAGTTTTAGTTTTTTTAGAAAAAAGATAAAGGATTAGGATGAAATTTGTTTCTATAATAATGGGTAGCAAAAGCGATAATGCTATTATGCAAGAGTGTACCAACATACTTGATAAATTTTATGTACCTTATGAGATAATCATCTCTTCGGCACACAGAAGTCCCAAAAGAACTCATGATTATGTAAATAATGCTGAAGAAAGAGGAGCTAAAGTTTTTATAGCCGGAGCAGGAATGGCAGCCCATCTTGCAGGAGCAATTGCCGCTATAACAACCAAACCGGTCATAGGTGTTCCGTTAAAAGGCGGTGCACTTGATGGACTTGATGCACTTTTAAGTACCGTTCAAATGCCAGCGGGTATGCCTGTAGCCACGGTTGCCATGGGGAAAGCCGGAGCCATTAATGCAGCATATTTATCTATGCAAATACTTGCTTTGGAAGATGAAGACTTAAGAGCCAAACTACAAGAAGATAGAGTACTAAAAGCTAAAAAAGTTGAGATAGATTCTAATGAAATAGAGCAATTTTTATAAGGAGACTCTGTGCAAAACTGGTTAAAATTTGATGAATTTTGTCTTTTGGTCGATCTTGACAAAGATGTAGTAAATGATATGATAAAAAGAGGTGTCTTGACAACCAAAACGGAAAATGGAGAAGTTTTTATAGAGGCCAACAAAGGGGCTGTCGCCGTTATGCCGAAAAAAGAAGATATAATTTTACAAAATAATGAAGCTATTCCTTTGGGAACGGAATTTGTCGAAAAAACTATAGGCACTATCTTACAACTTCACAAAGAGGTACTTGACGGAAAAGATGAAACTCTTGAGGCATTAAAAAGTGAAAATAGTTTTTTAAAAGAGGCTTTACTTTCTATGCAAACTCTTTATGATGAAGATAGAAAAACGGTAGAGAGTTTAAACAAACAACTTAAAATTACCCAAAAAGAGCTTGAATTTTGCAGAAGAAAATATAAAATGATGTGGAATAAAGCGATAGAAAACTATAAAAAATAGGAGGTAAAAATGGCAGAAAAAAAACAACAAAAAAGAGTTGTCTTATTTACCGCTCCGGGATGCCATTGGTGTACTACTGCTAAAAATTACTTTAAAAAAAATAATATAAGGTTTAGAACCATAGATATAAGTAGAGATAATAATGCTGCTAAAGATTGCGAAAGACACGGATGTCGTGGTGTTCCTGTCGTCATGATAGGAAGCAGATGGATTTGCGGTTTTGATAAAAATAAAATAAATAGAGAATTAAATATAAAAGGATAAGAGTGCTGAATTTTAGTCAAATGTTGTTAAAACTTCAAGAGTATTGGAGCGATAAAGGTTGCAATATAATACAACCTTATGATATACCTGCAGGTGCCGGAACTTTTCATAATGCTACATTTTTAAGAAGCCTTGGAAACAAGCCTTGGAGTGCGGCCTATGTTGCACCTTCTCGTAGGCCGACTGACGGTAGATATGGTGAAAACCCGAATAGACTGGGAAGTTATTATCAATTTCAAGTGCTTATAAAACCAAGTCCAGATAACATACAAGAGTTATATCTTAGAAGCTTGGAAGCCCTTGGGCTTGATTTAAAGCATCACGATATCAGATTTGTTGAGGACAACTGGGAAAGTCCGACTCTTGGAGCATGGGGGCTTGGCTGGGAAGTGTGGATAGACGGTATGGAAGTAACACAATTTACCTATTTTCAACAAGTAGGAGGATTTGCTTGTCATCCGGTTTCCGTTGAGATAACTTATGGAGTTGAAAGACTCGCTATGTATCTTCAAGGTGTTGATAATGTGTATGATATTATCTGGAATGAGAATGAAAACGGTGTGACCACTTATGGCGATGTTCATAAAGAAAATGAGTACGAATTTAGTAGATACAATTTTGAAGTAGCCGATACGGATATGCTTTTTAATTTATTTGACAACTCAAGCAAAGAGTGCAAAAGATGTCTTGAGGAAAATTTACCTCTACCGGCTTACGATCAATGTCTTATGGCTTCACATACTTTTAATGTATTGGATGCCAGAAAAGCTATATCGGTAACAAGCAGACAAAATTATATTTTAAAGATAAGAGAATTGGCAAAAGGATGTGCCGAAAAATGGATGGAGATACAGCAGTAAATGAAAATTGTAGAAATTTATAAAATTTTAGACAAAATCGCTCCTTTTGAAACTCAAGAGAGTTGGGATAACAGTGATCTTATCGTGGGTTCAATGCAAAGTAATTTTGATAATATTTATCTAAGTCTCGATATAGATAGCGATATGATAGAAAGTTTGGAAAACAACTCTCTTTTGATAACACATCATCCTTTGATCTTTAAAGGATTGAAGCAGATAAATTTTAACAAATATCCATCCAATATTTTAAAAAAATTGATAGAAAAAGATATATCTCTCATAGCTATGCATACAAATTATGATAAAGCCCATTTAAATAGATATGTTGCAAATCATATTTTGGGATACAAGATAACATCTTGTGAGGATTTTATATGCTACTTTGAAGTTGAAGATACATTTGAAAACTTTGTAAACAGTGTGTCAAAGTCACTGAAACTTCCCTGTATAAAAACCGTAAAATGTAAAGACTTTATAAAAACTGCGGCCATAACCACTGGTAGTGGGGGTGAACTTATACCATTTGTTGATGCGGATTGTTATCTAAGCGGAGACATTAAATATCATCAAGCCTATGAGGCTATGGAGAACAATCTTAACCTTATAGAGATAGGACATTTTGAGAGTGAGATATTTTTTGTTGAAAGTTTGAGTAAAAATTTGAAAAATTTTGATATTCAAGCTATAATTACAAATTCAAAAAACCCATTTACATACAAAACAATAAATAAGGAATAAAATGAACAAGTATTTAAAACAATTGATTGAATTATCAGAAATTGACAAAGAGATAGATGCTTTTGGACCCAAAATCGAAACCGTCGAAAAAGAGTTGAAAAATGTAGTTAAAAAGCAAGATGATTTAATAGCAAAAAAAGAGAGCTGCATTGAAGACAAAAAGGAAAATGAGTTAAAAATTAGACAACATGAATTGCATCTTGCAGAATTAAGTGAAAAACTAAACTCTATAAGCAAAAAAAGCTCAGCCATAAAATCAGAAAAAGAGATGAAAGCTTTACAGCTTGAAGAGGATATTACAAAAGAGCAGTTAGATTTTGCAAATGAAGAGATAGAAAGATTGCAAAAAGCTAATGAGATAAAAAATGAATTCATAGCCGATATAGAAGAAGAGATCGAAGAAGTTTCAAAAATAGTAGAAGAGACTAAAAAAGAAATTGAAGCAAAACTAAAAGAGCTTGAGAAAAATAGAGAAGAGATTTATGCAAAAAGGGAAAAACTTCTTTCAAAAATCAATCAAAAAATTCTTGAATTTTATCATAAAGTTAGAAAATGGGCGGGTAATACAACAGTAGTTCCGGTTAAAAAACAGGCTTGTTACGGATGTTATATGAAAATAAACGATAAGACATATGCTTCAGTTATAAAAAGTGAAGATATCGTTACTTGTCCTCATTGTGGCAGGATCTTATATATAGAAGAGACAACTGAAGAATCATAAAGAGATAGCATTGCTTAAAAATAGAGAAAAAAATACTCTTTTTGAGCAATGCTTTATAATAATTTACTTTGTTATTGCTATTTTTTTATATATTTTATCAATTCCATATTTGATATATCTAAGTTTTAAAAAAAAATACAAAGAATCAATTCCTGATAGATTTTTTCCATATAAAAACTCTTTTTTTAATCAAAATGATATATGGTTTCATGTTTGTTCTCTTGGAGAAGTAAAATCTATACAACCCATTATAGAGAGATTAGACACAAATGTAAACATATCCGTCATTACCGATACGGGCTATGAAGAGGCAAGAAAACTTTCAAAAAATGTAAAATTTTTACCTTTTGAAATATTTCAACCGTTTTGGCAAAAAAGACAAAAAGTTCTTGTAGTGCTTGAAGCGGAACTATGGTATATGCTATTTTTTGTAGCTAAAAAAAAAGGCGATAAAACTATTTTATTGAATGCAAGAATTTCAGATAACTCCTATAAGTCATACAAAAAATTCTCTTTTTTTTATAGATTTATCTTTAAACATATAGACGAAGTTTTTGCCCAAAGCAACAAAGATGCCAAAAGATTAAAAGAGCTTGGTGCAAATAATGTTAAAGTGGTCGGCAACATCAAATCTTTTTCAAATTTTGAAGTTACCAAAAATCTTCAAAAACCAAAAGATAGTAGATTGGTAGTTTTATCAAGTACTCATGAAAAAGAGGAGAAACTAATACTTCAAAATATAAACATAAAAAAAGGTATGAAAATAGTCATCGCACCAAGACATCCTGAAAGATTTAATGAAACAGATAAATACTTAAAACAATATAGTATAAAAAAAGATTTGACATATAGCAAATACACATTATCACAAAATTTTGAAAGTGATATAACTTTATGCGACAAAATGGGAGAATTGATCAATATATATGCCATTTGTGATATCGTATTGTTGTGTGGTTCTTTTATTGATGGTATCGGGGGACACAATCCTCTTGAACCCGCATATTTTAATCTCCCTATAATAAGCGGTAAACACTTTTTTAACCAACAAACACTATATGGCATGATAGAAAATATCTATATAGCAAACGAAAAAGATATAGATTCTCTTTTAAGTAAAGATTTGCAAAAATCTTATATAAAAGATAAGATAGATATAGAACCTATTGTTGAAGGCATAAAAAATGTGGTATGAAAAAAAAGATGATTTTATAGTTTTTAGTATAAAAACTATCCCAAACTCTAGCAAAAACATCATGGCAGAAATCATAGATGATAAGTTAAAAGTCAAGATAAAAGCACCCGCTGTAGAAAATGCAGCAAATAAAGAATTGATAAAATTCTTTTCAAAAGAGTTCAAAGTCCCAAAGTCAAGTATAGAATTTTTATCTGGAACGACAAGTAAGCAAAAAAAATTAAAATTGCCAATCAATCAAAAAATAGAAGATTTCATAAAAACTAAAGGATTATCATGAAAACAGAAAAAGCATATAAGTTACTATCCATACAGGAAAATATATCTAATCGTTCAGCAAAAGAGTTGATAGACAAAGGAGTTGTTTACATAGGCAATAAAAAAGTAGCCATAGCAAGAGGCGAAGTTAAAATAGATACGAAATTTAAAGTCAAAAAGATAGAAAAAATCAAAAAAATCTTTGAAGATAAAGATATAGTAGCTATAGACAAACCCGCTTTTTTAACCAGTGAAGAGGTTGCCAAAAAGATAGGTTTTCCTCTTTTAAATAGACTCGACAAAGAGACAAGCGGGGTTTTGTTGCTATACAAAAATGATGATTTTAGACAAAAAGCTATCAATGAATTTAAAAACCATAGAGTTTTAAAAGAGTATATTGCTTGGGTTGAAGGAAAAGTAGCTGAAGAGATAGAGATAAATTCCCCCATACTAACCATAAAAAATAAAAAAGGTAAAGCATATAGCAAAATTTCGCCCGAAGGTAAAGAAGCTATCACTTTTATAGAGCCTATTTTGATAGAAGGCAATAAATCAAAAATAAAAGCAACTATAAAAACAGGTAGAACTCATCAGATAAGGGTACATTTAAAAAGCATAGGACACCCCATCATAGGTGATACTCTATATGGAGGAAAGCCTTCATATAGAGTTATGCTACATTCAAGTAAACTTGCAATACTTCAATATAAATTTGTATCAAATGAAGATAAAAACTTTGATAATCCTTGATTTTAATATCTATCTTATATAATTAAATATATAATTAAATATATTTGCCGAACAATATCTCTTGCAAAGGAATAAGGGAATGCGAAAAGTAATATTAATTATTTTTGCTATAATCTTTTTATACGGGAAGGGCAAAATTACTCTTTCAAAGAAAGAGCAATTTTTTTTAAATACACACTCTATGGTTTGTATATCAACCTCCACTTGGGAACCTTTTAATACCATAAAAAACCATAAACTTACCGGTATAGCTGTTGATTATTGGAACAATGTCAAAAAACAGTTACAGATCAAATCAAAATGTAAAATCGAAAAAAACTGGAGTAGTGTTTTGTATAGCATAAAACATAAAAAAGCAGATTTGACCATTTCTACCACCAATACTGCTAAAAAAGAACAATATGCTGTATTTTCAAAAGCCTATGTAAGCTTTCCTATAGTTATAGCCACAAAAAATAGTGTAGGCTTTATATCCGATATGTTAATGTTAAAAAACAAAAAGATAGCAATTGGTAAAAATTATACAATTAATTATTTATTTAAAAAATATTATCCTTCATATCATTTAATAGAAGTGGATAATACAAATCAAGCTTTAAAGCTACTTTGCAAGGGCAAAGTTTATGCAGTTGTAGATATCCTACCTGTTATAGCTTATAAAATCAACAAATATGGCTATAGCAATATAAAAATAAGCGGAAAGACTCCTTGGAATTTTCATGTCAAATTTATGCTTAGAAAAGACTATGCCACAATACTTCCAGCTATTAATAGAGCAATAAACAATATAACACAAGAAGAAAAATTAAATATTTATAAAAAATGGATACAAATAAAGCCAAGTGTAAACTATATCTCATGGGAAATATTTATTATATTATCCATTTTTATTATTATAGCTTTTTTTATTTCTTTTTATATTATACACCTTAAACAAGAAATTAAAAAAAGAAAAACACTTGAAAATGAACTGGAAAAACTTGCAACCACAGATAGACTTACTTCTATATTTAACAGATATAAAATGGATATATCTCTTGAAGAGCAGATAGAAATAGCAAAAAGATATAAAAGACCATTAAGTTTAATATTTTTTGATATAGATCATTTTAAGCATATCAATGATACTTATGGTCACAAAACAGGAGATACTGTTCTTGTACAATTAAGTAAAATAATGCAAAACTCCATACGAAAAAGTGATATATTTGGTAGATGGGGCGGGGAAGAATTCTTAATCATACTGCCGGAAACTTCAAAAAATGAAGCTATAAGTATAGCTGAAAAACTAAGAAAAAAGATTGAAAATTACAAATTTGATAAAATTGATAGATTGACTTGTAGCTTTGGGATAACAGATTTTCAAAAAAATGATACTTCCGAAACCATCATGACAAGAGTAGATAAAAAACTTTATCTTGCAAAGAAAACAGGCAGAAATAAAATAAAATACTAAAAAAATATCAAATGTGTAAAAAATTTATAATATTTTTAAAAAATATATATTTGAAGAGTGGCTCCGGATGCTGGATTCGAACCAGCGACCAAGTGATTAACAGTCACCTACTCTACCGCTGAGCTAATCCGGAATATTTAAAATTGAAGTAGAATTATAGTCAATTTTTCCTTTAATGTCAAGTAAAATATATTAAAAATTTAAATATATTTCAAAATCCAATTAAAAATTTAAATTTAAAAAAAGGTTTAATATTGTTTCTTTTTTAAGCTTTTTAAAATTTTTTTATTGTATAGTTTTATTGAAAAAACTTTAAAAGGAGATTTTATGAAATCAAAAATTGTAGGCATAGCTTTAGCAGGAAGTCTTGCTATACCAGCTTTTAGTGCACAGTTTATTACTATAGGCACAGGTGGAGTTACCGGAGTTTATTATCCAACCGGAGGAGCCATTTGTAGAATGGTAAACAAATTGAGAAAAACGGCTCATATCAGATGTTCAGTTGAATCAACAGGAGGTTCTGTCTATAATGTAAACACTATCAAACAAGGCGAACTTGATTTTGGTATAAGTCAAAGCGACACAGCATATCAAGCTTATCATGGTATAGGTAAATTTAAAAACAAATCTATCAAACAATTAAGAAGTGTTATGGCTATATATCCTGAGCTTTTAACTCTTGTGGTTAGAAAAGATTCAGGTATAAAAAAATTGATGGATATAAAAGGCAAAAAGATCAATATAGACACTCCGGGTTCAGGTTCAAGAATGACTGCTGAGATAGTTATGCATGCGGTAGGACTAAGCGATAAAGACTTAGCTCTTGCAAACCAAATGAGATCCACAGAATGTCCAAGTCTTATCAAAGATAATAAGATTGATGGTTATTTTGCGGTATTCGGTCACCCTACAGCCAACATCAAAGATGCCGCCAACTCAGTAGCTATCGACTTGATTCCTATAAATGGACCAAAAATCGATGCTCTTTATAAAAAATATCCATACTATGCACCGGGTGTTATTTCAGGAGCATTTTACAAAGGTGTAAATCACGACACTCCAAGCATAGGTGTTAAAGCTGTTCTTGTAACAAGTTCTAAAATATCTGAAAAAGTAGTATATACCGTAACAAAAGCTATATTAGATAATTTTGCAGCTTTTAAAAAGTTACACCCTGCATACAAAACCATCACTAAAAAAAGTTTACTTGACGGTCTTGCAATTCCTCAACATCCTGGAGCTATCAAAGCTTTCAAAGAAGCGGGATTGTTAAAATAAAATTCACTCCATTATAAGTTTACGGACATATTGATGTCCGTAAACTCCATTAAACATTAAGGATGTCGTATGGAAGAAAAAAAAGAAGAGATAAAAGATGAATATCTTGAGGATATCATCAAAGATAATGAAGAAAAACTTGAATATATGGGAGGAGAGATAGACGATGTTATACCAACAGAAAAAACATCGGACTACGAAGAAAAATTAGTTAACGATCTTGAAGGTCAAAGAGATTTTGAGAAAAATAGTTGGATGTATTGGCTTGTTGCTGTTGTTGCATTTTCTTGGTCGGTATTTCAACTTGTAGTTGTAGTACATCCGATAAATGGAGTTTATGTAAGAGCAGCCCACTTAGCTTTTGGTGTATTTCTTGCTTTTACGATGTATCCGATAGTAAAAAAAGCTCACCTAAGGCATACAATCACTTGGTACGATTTTATATTTGCCGTATTTGGTATAACCGTTGCACTATACCAATGGTATGCTTATAGCGATCTTGCTATGAGATCGGGAGCATGGACTACCACTGATGTTGTTGTAGCGGTAGGAGTTTTGTTTATCGTGCTTGAGGGATCGAGAAGAGTTTTGGGTATACCGTTGCCAGCTATCGCAATTTTATTTCTACTTTATGACTACTATGGTCCCGATATGCCAGATATCATCGCTCACAAAGGTGCCAGCATAAGCAAAATAATGGGACAAATGGTTTTAACAACAGAGGGTATCTACGGTGTTCCTCTCGGTGTTAGTGCCGGCTTCGTATTTTTATTTGTACTCTTTGGAGCACTTCTTGATAGAGCGGGTGCGGGAGAATACTTTATAAGTATGGCATATAACCTTCTTGGAAGATACGACGGAGGTCCGGCTAAAGCTTCTGTTGCTGCTTCAGGACTTATGGGTATCATTTCAGGTTCATCTATAGCCAATACAGTTACAACAGGTACTTTTACCATACCGCTTATGAAAAAGTTGGGATTTCCTCCTCATAAAGCGGGTGCGGTTGAAGTTGCATCTTCAGTAAACGGTCAGTTAATGCCTCCTATCATGGGAGCTGCTGCATTTATCATAGCGGAGTTTTTGGGGCTTAACTATACTGATGTTGTAACTGCAGCTTTTATTCCTGCATTTACAAGCTATTTTGCACTATTTTACATAGTTCATCTTGAGGCTAAAAAGTTAGGAATTAAAGGCGAAGATCCTAGTAAACTACAAAGAGTTTTTCCCATATTTATCAGAGGATTGCATTATATTATTCCTATATTCTTTTTAATATACACTTTAATCGTACTAAGACAATCAGCTCAAGCTGCAGCATTTAGTGCTATTGAGTTTATGATGCTTATTATGGTTGTTCAAAAACCATTTTTGGCCATCATTCAAAAAAGAAAATTAACAAAAGAGATACTTTTGTCAGGTTTTGTAGATATTGCTCATGGTATGGTTAACGGTGCAAAAAATATGGTTCCTATAGCCGTTGCAACTGCTGTTGCGGGCATAGTTGTCGGTTCTGTTACACTAACGGGTATCGGGCTTATTTTGGCTGATGTTATAGACCAGCTATCAGGCGGTTATATTTTGGCCGTTCTGGGTATGACTGCCGTAGTGTCTTTGATACTCGGAATGGGACTTCCGACAACTGCAAACTATATCGTTATGGCGGCCTTGACTGCTCCTGTTATTATGCAACTTGCAGGCGATAATGGATATCTTATTCCGGCAATTGCTGCCCATATGTTTGTCTTTTACTTCGGTATTTTGGCTGATGATACACCGCCTGTCGGTATGGCGGCTTATGCGGCTGCGGGTATTGCAAAAAGTGATCCTATCAAAACTGGACTACAAGGTTTTATGTATGATATCAGAACAGCAATTTTACCGTTTATGTTCTTCTTCAACAATAAACTTCTATTGATAGAGAGTGTAGATCCGGCAGATCCAAATGATGCCGGAGGCTGGGTGTGGATAACAAATCCTATAGAAATAGCAAGTATATTTATATTTGCGGTAATGGGAATGTTTGCTTTTACTTCGGCAGTACAGGGATTTTTTATCACCAAAGTAAATCCGATAGAAAGATTGCTTTTTCTTATCATTATACCTTTTGCTTTTCTACCTGATCTAATGGCAAAACATCTTGCTCTTGGATCACATTATGTATCTTGGGCTATTGCAATAAGCATATATGTATTTATTTATTTTATACAAAAAGCTAAGATAAAAAAACAGGGGCATTATGTTGCTACACAAGTAGGCTTTAAATAACAGCAAAATCGCTACATAGTAGCAACCTCACAACATCATGGAGTCGTATAAAATGCGACTCCTGCGATATCTTCTTTTATAATTTTATGATCAAATAATAATTTTTCTAATATTTTTTTTGAATCTTCACTAAAAAAATATTCTATATCCCACTCGCTTTGAGGACGATGGCTCAATAGATTTAATATCTCCTCTTTGGAAAAATTTTCTTTTTTATCAGGTATATTTTTTCGGATTAGTGATATGGCAATATTATCAAAACAATGAGATAACTCTTCAAGCTTTTTCTCGTCAACTGCTTCGACTTTGTAAGCTGGAGGTCTATCAATGGTTCCTATATCAACCCTATGAGGTTTTATATCTTTTAAGACTTGATAAATCTCTCTCATCTCTTTTTTATTATCATTTATACCTTTGACTACAAGAATTTCAACAATAAGAGTATTGGTAAAGATATTTGAAAACTCCACCATGCATTTTGTTATATCTGTGATATCAATACCTTTCAAAGGTCTATCTATCTTTTTAAAACATTTTGTGCTAGCACAATCAAGTGAAAACTTAACTATATCAATTTTCAAAAGAGCTTTTTGCACTTTTTCATCACATATCGTTGAAGAGTTTGTCAATATCAATAGCTTCTTATCCTCTTTTATTTTATTTAATCCATTTACCAACTCATCTAAATGCTCATATAAAGTAGGTTCTCCATTTGATGTAATCGTTATAACTTTTATATCGGGGAATTTACACAAAGATTCTTTAACTTCTTTTATAACTTCCTTTACTTTTGGAGGATTTGATATTTTATCTGTCGGCTTAGCACCACTTAACTCACAATAAACACAATCAAAATTACAAGATTTTTGATCCGGACTCAAATCAATCCCAAGGGATAATCCAAATCTTCTTGAATTGACCGGACCGAAAGTATATCTCATTTTTTGGTAACCTCTTTTACAAGAGAGATAAAGTATTTTGCATTTTCTACCGGCACATCAGGAAGTATCCCATGTCCTAAGTTAAAGATATGTCTTTTGTT
>Ga0256842_1002106_pt1 | contig 14788 bp, 15 predicted proteins | sample 4559240metaG_FD_185973 | JGI IMG/M metagenome (GOLD analysis project Ga0256842, IMG submission 185973) | Hydrothermal vent microbial communities from Guaymas Basin, Mexico - 4559-240 | ecosystem: Environmental > Aquatic > Marine > Hydrothermal vents | place: Mexico: Guaymas Basin | collected...
TAGTGATTTGTTTTTTGATTGTGGAAGTGTATCTAAAAAAGTTAAAATTGTAAAAATTTAAAAAAATTTCTAAATTTCCTAAAGTTATTTTTTTGGCTGACGATATTGTTATAGTCTCGGGCAAGGAAGCCTAAAGATAAATAAAAAACACAAGAGTTTTTTAACTCTTCCATAGAAAAGGATTTATTATGGGTTTTAGAATTAACACAAACATCGGTGCTATGCAAGCACACCGTAATGCTACAATGAACAATGTTCAACTTGATAAAAGTTTAAGTCGTTTAAGCTCAGGTTTGAGAATTAATCATGCTGCTGATGATTCAGCTGGTCTTGCTATTGCTGATAAACTTTCAGCTCAATCACAAGGTCTTGGGCAAGCTATCCGTAATGCAAATGACGGTATCGGTCTTATTCAAACTGCTGATGGCGCACTTGATGAATATACAAACATCTTAAAAAGAGTTCGTACACTAGCTGTTCAAGCAGCCAATGATACGCAAAATGCTGCTTCAAGGGCAAATATTCAAACAGAGCTTAATAGACTTGTTTCTGAATTAGATCATATTGCTACTGAAACAAAATTTAATGGTAAACAATTGCTTGCTACAACAGCAAGTTATAAATTCCATGTAGGTGCGTATTCTGGTGAGACAACATCTACTGCAATTAGTAATGTACAATCTTCAAAAGTTATCTCTGGTGTAGCAGTTTCTACGCAGTCAAATGCAGAAAAATTGATTTCTAATGCTGACAAAGCTCTTGAAACTATTGATACACTTCGTGCAACACTTGGTGCGGCTCAAAATCAACTTGAAAGTACAGTTAGAAATATCTCTACAACTCAAGTAAATGTTGCTGCTGCTGAGAGTCAAATTCGTGATGTTGATTTTGCTGCTGAGTCTGCAAACTTTAACAAAAGAAATATTCTTGCACAATCTGGTTCATATGCTATGAGTCAGGCAAATGCTGTTCAACAAAATGTATTAAGACTATTACAATAGTCTTAATCATTACAACAAGGCTTCGGCCTTGTTACTCTTCTTCTTTTGTGTTTTTATCTTTTATTTCGTCTAAATAATTTTCTAAATAATCTTGATAAAATGTAACAATTTTTAAAAGTTCTGAGCTGATGAGTTTTTTAAGATTTTTTATATGTTTTTTTTCATTTTGTAAATTTTTAGTATTTATAATATCAAAAATATAACCAGAGACATATTTAAGATAGTATTCAAAAACATTATTTAAGTCTGCTGCATCTTTATTTGCTTCTTCTCCTAAAATATTGATAAAAAGTCCAAGAGTATGATAATGAAACTTATTCATAGTGCTATATTTTTGATTTTTATATGCCTCAATGATAGTTTTAATATTTTGAATATATTCAAGTTTGTTGTTAATGGCTTCAAAATCTCTTTTTGTTAAATAGTTTTCAGATTTTTCTTCAAAAATTTCTTTTATCTTTTTTAGTAGTGTTTCTCTATCTATTGCTTGTGACTCTGTTATCTGCTTATCTGTGATTTTTGTAGGGATTGCACCTTCAACAAATGCACCATTACTAAGATTATATGTTTTTGTATCATCAAGGGTAAATATCTTATTGAAAAGTTCACACTGTTTTTTAAAACCATTAAATATTAGGTTTGTTTTAACGCTCTCTTGGAAATTTCCTTTTGTGGTAATGACTGAATCTATATAGCTGATATTTTCCTCTAAGGCATAAGTTGTTTTATCTTTGTTGAATTTTTTGAGATGGGCATGGCTATCTGCGTGAGACTCCCCTGTCTCTTGATTGATCGCAAAGTCAAGACCTAAAAGATAGATGTTCTTGAGTCCAAATTTAGTTAAAAGCCCATAGGTTAATGCTCCAATATTTGAAGAGCCAAGTCCACTAAAACGCTCTTTAAAAGTTGAAGTACCTTGAAAGAGGTAAACATTTTCTTTTTTGAAGTAGGAGAGAAATTCTGGCGTCGTAAAGGTGTTAAAGAGTAAAATTGTGTCATCAAAGAAACTTATATCTTTTACTTTTTGAACATGAGGCAGTGCATCATTAAAGCCGTGAGTATGTGTAATTATAGCTGGTTTTATATTGTATTTTTCAAGACTTGAAAGCATTGCACTTACAGCAACTATAAGAAATTTATCTTGATTTTTTTGTAACCACTCTATATTTGTATGCAGGGATGGTCCGGCTCCAAGAATTAAAAATGGTTTGTCTTGAAGTTTTGTATTTTCCAAAAGACGGGCAGATATATCAAGAATTTTATAGCCTTCTTTAAGATGTTCAAGAGGCCTTAAAATACTTAGTGTCATAGCTGAGTAGTTAAAGACAAGATAGCCTTGTCCTACTATAAATTTTTGAAATTCCTTTATCTTTTCTTCGGGATGGTTAAGCATTGCAAAATATTTAAGGTATTGATTGTAGATAAACATTTCATTAAAGAATTTTTTTGCATTTTCTAGAAATTCATTGTTGTCATCAAAAACAGAGAAGTACAAAATGGCACCATTGTTTGTTAATGTTTTGTAGTCTGTTACAAAAAGAGAGAGGCGAAAGAGCTCTAAATTATCTTCAACAATAAAATAAACATTTGAGTCTGTTTTTTGGTGAATTTTTGCAAGGTGTGTTCCAAGACCAGTACCAAAAAAGATAAATTTATAGATTTTTTTCATTTGACTATTGGACGATTGTGCATATTGATTGGCATAGCTGATAATTTGTGCTGAGGCTGAGTAAGAAGTGTCAGTAATTGGTGCATCTATGTATGTTGCAGCATCCTCTTCTGAAATATATACATTGTAAAATGTTTCAAAAAGGTTGTCTCTTTTTTCATAGTTGATACTTTTGGCTGCAATATCTGCATATTTATTGGAATCTGTACTATAAAGCCACTGTTGTGTTTCTTTTTCTAACACATCAAAGTAGCCTTCTTCTTTATATTGTAGTTCATACTTTTCTTGATAATGTCCATGTTCTATAGCATTCTCTAAGGCGGTTACTTTTTCATAAATCTGTACTTGTGTTTTTTGTAAGAAAAGGAGATTGTTTTGGTATGTTTGTATCGCTTTTTCTTCTATGGATTGTTCGTGCATATGAGACCTTTGTCCGTAAAGTTACAAGATTAAAGCAAAAAATATACCTTTTGGAACAATCTTGGCTTATTAAGTTAAAAATATTAGAAAGTATCCGATTTAACCAGCATAATGAAAATAATAGAAAATATAAAATTACATCCATCTTCAACCATAAAAGAGGCAATGCTTGCTATTGACAAAGGGGCTATGAAGATAGCTGTAGTCGTGAGTGAAAATGAAAAACTCTTCGGTGTAGTGACTGATGGGGATGTCCGTCGTGGATTGCTAAGGGGTATGGAGCTAGAGAGCTCTATAGAGCCTATTGTCAAAAGAGATCCTGTTGTCTGTTATGTCAACTCTACAAAAGAGGAGATCTTAGCCAAGGCTATAGGTAAAAAGATCTATCATCTTCCTGTTTTGGATGATGAAGGTCGTGTTGTTGGCATTGAAGATGTCGATGCACTCTTGGAGTCAAAGGTAAAAAGTAACAAGGTTGTACTGATGGTGGGTGGTCTTGGAACACGCCTGCGACCTTTAACAGAGCATACCCCAAAACCAATGTTACAAGTTGGAAACAAGCCTATTTTAGAGACTATTATCAATAATTTTAAGCGTTATGGATTTGTAAATATTGTTTTGAGTGTCAACTATAAAGCAGAAATGGTTGAAGAGTATTTTGGAGATGGTGGTCGTTTTGGAGTAAATATAGAGTATGTTTATGAAGATAAGCGTATGGGAACAGCCGGAGCACTTTCGCTGATGCGTGAGCAGCTAAGAGAGCCATTTTTTGTAATGAATGGAGACTTGCTAACCAATGTTAACTTTGAACATTTTTTGAGTTTTCATCTTGAAAATGACTCTTGTGCCACAATGGCTGTTCGTGAGTATGAGCATCAGATCCCTTTTGGGGTTGTGAGTCAGAGAGAGGGTAAAATAGAAGCTATTGTTGAAAAACCTAAAGAGCGTTACTATGTCAATGCCGGTATTTATATTTTAAATCCTGAAGTGCTCATACATATTCCTGATGATACTTTTTATGATATGCCAACACTCTTTTGTGATTTGTTAGAGAATAAAAAAGAGCCTATCTCTTTTCCCATTCATGAATATTGGCTTGATATCGGACAACTCCATCAGCTTCAACAAGCACGAGAGGAGTATTTTAGTGTATTTGAAAATTAATTTTGACGTCTGTACTTTTTGTAATCATAAGTGCAGTTTTTGCTCAAATTCTGATGAAAGAACTATTAAGTATCAGACAACTTTAGATGAATTTCGTCGTGTTATGAGAAATGTTCTTCAATATGTTGAAACAGATGAACTTGGACTCTCGGCTAAGGGTGAGGTACTTGTTAATAAAGAGTTTACCGAGATTGTACGCAGTGCAAAAGAGGAGTTTGGTATTGCTTATCTCTACATCAGCTCAAACGGTGCTTTGATGGATGAGGCAAAAGCTGTTGAAGTGATAGAAGCAGGATTGGACAGCATAAAGTTTTCTATTAATGCACTCTCACGTGAGGCTTACAAAGAGGTGCATAAAGTTGATGATTTTGACAAAGTTATAGCAAACTTTAAAACACTTCTAAAACTCAAAAAAGAGAAATATCCACAACTTAAACTCTTTTTATCTTCAGTGATAGATATGAGTAAAGAGGAGCTAGAAGAGGGCTTTAGAGAGCTTTTTGGCAAAGATTTTGACCTTATTGATGGTGTGTCACTCTATGCGCTTACTTACACACCAAAGTTTGAAGTTGATAGTACAAAACAGCCGAGTGCAAAATGTTTTATTCCTTTTAGAGAGCTCTATATCAACTCCGATGGCACTTTGGGATTATGTTGTAAAGATTATTTTGATGAGGTTAATTTCGGTTCACTTTTAGAGAATGATTTTATGGAAGTGTATAATTCTAAAGCCTTTAAAGAGATAAGAGAAATGCATAAGAAGAGTGCGTTTCCTGATGGTCACTTATGTAAAAAATGTCTGCTTTTTGACGGAGGGATGTAGTGTATAAAAATAAAAAGATACTTGCCATTATTCCAGCACGTGGAGGAAGTAAGCGACTTCCAAAGAAAAACCTGATGGATTTGGCAGGAAAACCACTTATAGCTTACTCTATAGAAGCTGCAAAGAACTCAAAATATATAGATGATGTTATTTTGAGCTCTGAATCAGAAGAGATTTTGGCAGTAGCAAGCAAGTATGGAGCACAAACGCCTTTTGTACGTCCAAAAGAGCTTGCCCAAGATACAAGCCGCTCTATTGATGTTGTAACACATGCTCTTAAAACGCTCACGCAAAAGTATGATGCTGTTATTTTACTGCAGCCTACATCACCGCTGCGAACAGCGCAAGATATAGATGCTGCCATAGAGATGTTTTATAACAAACACGCAACGAGTGTTATAGGTGTGTGTGAAATGGAACACTCACCGATTTGGGCAAATACTTTGGATGAGAGTATGAGTATGGAGGGATTTTTAGATGATAAGTACAACAACTTTAGAAGTCAGGATCTACCAACATATTATCGAATTAACGGAGCATTTTATATGAGTGAAGTGCAAAGTATTTTAGAGAATGAGACCTTCTTTGTAGAGAAAAATATCTACGCATACCTAATGTCGCAAGAGGATTCGGTCGATATAGATACAAAGTTAGATTTTATAGTAGCCCAAGCAATTTTGAAAGAGAGAGAAGAATGTCAGCACACCATATAGAAGCCAAAAAAGAGAAAGTTAATTATAACGCAAATGAGATAGTATTTTCACGCGAGTGGGAGAAGTACAGAGATGAAGAGTATTGGGAATATCGTAAGAATTGGTCAAAATATCCAAATGAGAAGATAGTTCCTGATTTTCCACTCAATGTTGACATTGAGACAACGGATCTGTGTAACTTGAAGTGTCCTATGTGTGCAAGAACCATTATGGATGCAAACAAAGAGACACGCCCTATGAAGAGCCGCTTTATAGACAAAGAGGCATATATGGACATCATTGACCAGTGTGCAGAGAATGGGGTAAAAGCGATTAAGCTGCAGTACCTTGGTGAGCCACTTATGCACAAAGATATCGTCTTTCAAGTAGAGTATGCGAAGAAAAAGGGCATCATTGATGTAATGTTTAATACAAATGCTGTTCTTTTAACACCAGAATTGGGAGCACAGCTTTTAGAGGCTGGTATAGATAAGGTCTTTATCTCTTTTGATGCCGTAAATCCAAAACTCTATATGCAGCAGCGTGTAGGGGCAACGATGGGAAAAGTGATAGATAATATCTACGCTTTTATAGAACAGCGTAACAAGTTCTACCCAAAAACACACATTCGTCTCTCTATGGTTATGTATGATGACCCTATATGGCAGCGTCAGTTTGAAGCGATGAAAGTGATGTGGGATGGACTTGTTGATTCACTTGGCTATGGTGTCTTTAATGAGCGTAATCCAGATAAAAAGCATGAGTATGAAAAGGTTGAAGGGTTTAGTTGTGAGCAACTTTTCCAACGTATGTTTCTTAAGTGTAATGGCAATGTAACGGTTTGTTGTGTGGATGACCAAGATGAGTATGTGGTGGGTAACTGGAAAGAGCAGCGTCTTATTGATATCTGGAACTCCCCAAAATATAAAGCTATTCGTGATGCACATAAAAACGGTGATTACTATAAAATTCCTATGTGCCGTAAATGCTTTTTACCACCTCTTTATAAAGAGACCTACTGCGAAGATGGTAACTGCCCATCATAAAACCCTTTTTCTAAAAGGGTCTGTTTCTTATACTTTTTGAGATTTTCTACAATCTTTTGACTTGTTTCATTAGATTCATAAGGATTACTGCTATTTTGTACTCTTTGTTGTATCTCAGGAGAGTAGATACTCTCTATTGCATTTGTAATATTTTGTGAATCTATTGGCGTGTTGATAATGGAGTCAGCTTGAAGTCGCCCTTTTTGGCGATTGCCTATATTAACAGTAGGTTTTTGAAAACTTGGCACTTCCAAAATGCCACTGGAACTGTTACCTATAACTCCATCAACATATTTTAGAGCACTAAAGTAGCGAAGTTGCCCAAGTGATGTAAACGCTATAGCATTTGCATGTTTGCTTACAAACTCATCTATCATTGCATTAATCACTTTTCCCCCTGCATCAGCATTTGCTTTGGTAAAGATAAGCAGAGTATCATTGAAGTTTTCTAGAGCTTTTAATACTTCCCAAAATTGCTTTTGTGGGCTTTGTGAAGATAATGTTTGTGGATGATAGGTAATAAGAATATTTTTCTCTTTAAGTTCTACCCCAATAGACTCTTCAAAATCCTCTTTTGAGAGTAGTTGGAGTTTTTTTATACTTTCAACTCCCAAAGCTCCTACATTTGTAACACGCCAAGGCTCTTCACCCATTTGAATAACTCTTTTTTTATACACTTCGGTCGCTGTAAAGTGTAAGTGTGAGAGTTTTGTAATGGCGTGACGAATAGCATCATCTTGTGCTCCCTCAGTAATCTCACCACCGTGTATATGTGCTATGGGGATGTGAAGCATAAGCGCAACCGTAGCAGCACTAAGCATCTCATATCTATCACCTAAAATAACTAAGATATCAGAATCAAGCTCATCTAAAACCTGCGTGAGCTCACTTTGGAGTTTTGCCATTGCCAAAGAGTTGCTTTTTGGAGTATTTGTTTCTAAATCAAGAGGAATTTTTGCCGTGATAGGAAAGTCGTCTTCTATCTCTTTGTAGGTTTGTCCAAAGCTGGGTGAGAGATGTGCTCCTGTGACAATAAGCTGAAGTTGTAGTGATGAATCTGCTTGTACTTTTTGTATAAGAGGTTTTAAAAGTCCATATTCTGCGCGGGTAGCTGTGATGATGGCTATTTTTCTTTTTTTCATCTACTTTTTTACCTTTTTTACACTACGGCTCACTTTGGCAAATCCTAAATTAAATTCAAACTTTGTTGTGGTCTCAATAACTTCATCATCACTCTCATCTTCGATGATATCTGGCTCTATTTCTATAATCTCTTCTAAAATCATATTGGATTCTTTTGCAAGTTCTTGCTGTTTTTCTTCATCTGTTGTTTTCATAATAGCGTTGATATTGCGTGAGAGTTTTTTAATCTTTGCAAAGGTTTCAATGATTGTAAAGGTTGCTTCAAGAGCATTTTTACTTTTTAGTATGGTCGCAACCATATAGAGACCTTTTTCTGTAAAAACCCACGGTAGTGCCCCACCAAAGGATTGTTTAGAAGGGGTCACATTTTGTGACACCATGATATTTACCATTTCGTCACTTAACTGATAAGCATAATCTTCTGGAAACTTTTCCATATTTCTTTTGAGTTGTTGTCGTAGTTTTTTTGGTTCGATGCCATAGAGTTCTGCTACATCTTTATCAAGTAAAACAAGTTCGTTGTTTATTTCAATGAGTTTATTCTCAATCTTATTAAATTGTGTAATCTCCATCTTTACTCCTCTATCATTGCATCAACATCATACTCTTTTGTTGCAACTCTGCCTAGTATCTCATCCCATCGCATCGGACTTATTCCTCCAGCAGGTCGTTTTACTGTAAGGTTTTTTTCACTTAGCACTTCACCTTTTGCTATCTTGCGTGCAGCAACGATGCTTTTTCTTGCTACTGTGATGTTTGGCATTTCACTTGGGGAGGGTTTTTTCTCGGCACTACCGAGTGCTTTTTCTATGTTTCGTATTGCTTTTACCATTGCTGTGAGCTCATGAGGTTCAAGTGAAGCTTTATGGTCAGGCCCCTCCATATTGCGTGAGAGGGTAAAGTGCTTCTCTATTACACTTGCCCCTATCGTCACAGCTGCAATGGGTACTTCAATACCTAAAGTATGGTCACTATATCCTACCGTAACACCCAGCTCTTTTTGTATGCTTAGCATCGCACGCAGGTTGACATCGTCCATAGGGGTGGGGTACATTGTATTTGCATGTAAGATGGTGATATTCTCTTTTTGTGTACCGTTGTTTATAAGCACTTCAAACGCCTCACGCACCTCCTGCATTGTGCTCATTCCAGTTGATAAAATCACTTTTTTGTTTAGTTTCGCAATGGCACGCAGATAAGGAAGGTTTGTTATCTCTCCGCTAGGTATTTTAAAGATAGGGAGCTCTAAATCATCTAAAAGCTTTATACTTTCCAAGTCAAAAGGGGTAGAGAGAAATAGTATGTTTTTGCTCTTTGCATAGGCTATAAGCTCTTTGTGAGTTGCTACATCGAGTTCGAGCTTTTTGAGCATTGCATACTGAGAGTCACTCTCTTCTTGCATATTTTTTTGCTGATAAGCTGCTTTTTTTGCATCACGACTTACGAGTTTTTCGGCTTTAAAGGTTTGAAACTTTACAGCATCGGCTCCAGATTCACTTGCTGCATCAATGAGTTTTTTTGCAAGTTCTGTACTGCCGTTATGGTTTACTCCTGCTTCAGCGATGATAAAAACACTCATTTAGCGATACTTCCTGCTTTGATAAAGCCTGATAGTTGTGCGCCTTGCTTTGTGACAACACCACTTCCCACAAAACTCCCCTCAGCTACACTTACACCACCGTTAAGTATTGCACCTGTGCTGATGTGGCAGTGGTCTGCTACAACTGCGTCATGCTCTATAAGGGATTTTGAGTTGATGATGCAGTTGTTGCCTATTTTTGCACCGGCATTGACAAGGGCATGGTGCATCACAACACTTCCTTCACCAAGTCTTGCGTGTTTGGAGACATAGGCAAGAGGAGAGATGATAGTAGGGAGTTTAAAGCCTAATTCTTTTAAGCGAGTGTAGAGTTTTATGCGTAGTTTTGCAGACTCAATTTGCCCGATAGTAACTAGTGCATAGTCGTAGTGCTTACGTAAAGTGGAAAGCTCCTCGTCAGTACCGATAAGCTCATACCCTAAAACAGGCTTTGACTCACCGATAAATTTTTCAACAATACCGGCTATTTCAAACCTGCCTTCCTGTTCTATCACATCGATGACACTCTTTGCATGCCCGCCGCCGCCTACGAGTAAAATCTTCTTCATTATACCCTCACACCACTTGGAATATTGACTACTCTTTCTTGAAAATATTTCGAGTTTTCTAAGCCGTCATTGTAACACTCTGCAAACATCTCAAGCTCACTTAAAAGCTGCCAGGCAGGGCGACTCATAACCCCGTTGGCATTACTAAACTCTAAAAAGGTATCTCTTGTGGCTTTATCTTTTAAAATGATTGCATTGAGCCAGTAGTTGCTTTTGGCATCTTTTGGCTCTTTTATGAATGCTATATCGTCAAAATCTTCAAAAAATGTTTCATACTCTTGTGCAAGTTGCCGTTTATCTTGTAAAAATCTCTCAAGCTGTTCCATCTGTGCTACCAAAAGGGCTGCATTGATGTTAGGAAGGCGGTAGTTAAAACCCACTTTATCATGCACATATTCCCACTTATGTGGTACTTTTGCCGTTGTTGTGATATGTTTGAGCTCTTTTGCAAGAGCTGCATCATCAGTAACGATAACCCCGCCGCCTCCTGAGGTAATGATTTTGTTTCCGTTAAAACTAAAGATTCCCATTGCTCCAAAGGTACCTGTATGTTGTTCTTTGTAAAAACTTCCAAGGCTCTCCGCACTGTCTTCTACCAAAGTGATATGCCACTTTTTACAGAGTTTGGCAATAGCATCTATTTCACAGGGGTGTCCAAAGGTGTGCATTGGTACGCAGGCTTTAATGGTTTTGTCGGTTAAGGTGTTTTTGCATACGCCATTGATGACTTTACAGTGTTGTTCTAAAAAGTTTTGTAGTGCATCTGCTGAGAGTCCCAAAGTTTTTTTATCTACATCTAAAAAAACTGGTTTTGCTCCGCAGTAGCTAATAGCGTTGCTTGTTGCTATAAAGCTGAGTGCCTGCGTGAGCACTTCATTTCCCTCACGCACTCCTGCAACATAGAGAGCTGCGTGCAGAGCTGCTGTACCATTGACGCAGGCAACAGCGTACTTACTGCCGACATATGCTGCAAACTCATCTTCAAATCTATCCACAAATTTTCCGACACTTGAGACAAAAGTGGAGTCTATGCATTCATTTAGGTACTTTTTCTCATTGCCAAGAAAGCGTGGTTCATGCAGCGCTATAAAATCATCTGTTTTGTAGAGTTTGTGAATGAAGTTTGTAATGATTTGCATCACATTTTTCCATCTAAATATTTCTTTTTATCTTCATATTCAAAATTTGGAATGAGTTTGAAAAATTCACTAACAATATCTTCTTTGCTCCATGAGAGTTGCTCTTTATACTCAGTCATCTTTTGCTCAAAGGCATTAAGTTTCTCTGCATCAAAATCAAGCTTGTTTTTAATAACACCAAGAGATTGGAAACGTTGCATATCAAGCGTTTCGTTTTCTGTAAAAAACTCTTCAAAGTCTTTCTCTCCTGTTGTGTCACTCTTTGTAAAAAGACAAGGCCATTTGCCCTCTTTTGGTAGTGTTTTTACCTTCTCTCTTGCCTCATCTTCACTCTCACAAAGGTAGGGCTCATACCCTTTTTCTTTGAGATATTTCACAGCTATATCGGCAAATGAGATAAGATGTAACTCTTCTGAGAGTTTTGGAAAGAAAATATCACGATTTTCTCCAAAGATGGCACTCATAAGGCAGAGTTCTCCACTCTCCTTTGGTGTGACAAAGTAGCGTTTTACATCATTGGGTGCAACAATGGGTTGATGTTTTTCAAGGCGCATATTAAAGCTGTGCAGCAGGCTCCCGTCACTAAAAGCAACATTGGCAAAGCGTGCCATAGAGACCTCAATATCGAGGGATTTTCTGTGAACAAACATCTCCATAATGCGCTTGCTTGCTCCCATCATATTCACTGGATTTGCCGCTTTATCTGTTGAGACACAGAAGTATTTTTTTGTTTTGTTTTTTATAGCCTGCGTGAGCGTTTTGTCGGTGTTGAAGATGTTTACATCGCACATACGCATAAGCGTAAAAGGATCTTTTTCACTGCGAACATGTTTTAAGGCTGAAAGATTTAAAATGTAGTCGTATTGACCATCGTTATTTATAAAAGCATCATACTCACGTGAGCCAATATCAAGTGCAAAGGTGGCAAACTCTCCGTCAATGTAGCCAAAAGAACTGCGAATATCACGTACAAGTTCAGTTAAGTTGTTCTCTGATATATCAACAATATGAAGTTTTTTTGGATTGCGTGAAAATATCTCTTTAACCACGGCACTTCCTATGCTTCCAGCTCCTCCAAGGACTAAAAAAGAGGAAGTATTGATTATACAAATAAGTTTATCTGCGTACTTTTGTATATCTTGTGAAAAAAGTTTTTTATCTCTCCCTATGAGTTGCAGTATATTCACGCATTTCCTTTATAGCTTTTAGATGTAAGAATCTAGCAAATTTGGTACCAAGTGCTTAAGAAATAGTGATTTATGTCGATAGTAGAGTATAAGATAAAATAAAAGATTTTTCAAAAAGAAAGTAAAGGATTGAAGATGGCAGTAAGTTCACTCGGACTAGGATCAGGTGTTTTGACACAAGATGTATTAGATAAGTTACGTAAAGCAGATGAATCTTCCCGTGTGACACCGTTGGATTTAAAAATTGCATCTGCAAAGGACGAAAAAAGCGCGTTAAGTGTTCTGGATGCAAAACTGACAAATCTCATGGATAATATATATGCTTTAAAATCTCCATCACTTTATGATGAGAGGGTTGCTACTGTAGATGGTACTTCCGTTGATGTAAAGGCGAGTACAAATAGTGATGTTGGTGAATTTACACTTGATGTTACACAGCTTGCAACAAAACAGATTGAGGAATCAGGGTCATTTTCAGCTGAAACAGACACAATAGCAACGGCAGATGGAAGCTTAACGCTAAATATTGATGGTCAAGACTTTACAATTGATTATACTGATACGACTACTTTGAAAGATTTAAAAGAAGCTATTAATGATGTTGCCGGAGATAAGGTTAATGCAACTATTGTTCAGGTAGCAAGCGGCGATTATCGTTTATTTTTAAATTCTGTTGATACAGGAAGCAATCAAGATATTACTATCACTGATAATGATGACAACCTTTCTGGTACACAGTTAACAGATGATTTAGACGCAGTTCAAAGTGGTGTAGATGCTAAATTTACTTACAATGGTCAAGATATTACAAGAAATAGTAATAACGTTACAGATTTAGTTACAGGCTATGATATTACACTCAAGAGTCTTGGAACTTCAACCGTTAAAATAGAACAAAATCGTGATGCGCTAATGGAAAAAGTCGATAATTTTGTGACTAAATATAATGATGCAGTAAAAGAGTTACAATCTTTAACTAAAAATAGTACAAATGCTGAGGAGAGAGGTATATTTGCATCTGAAAGCACTGTTAAAGGTTTACAAAGAGCTTTAAGAAATGCGATGGATGAAATAGGTGGTGGCGTTGGTACTATTTATGACTATGGTTTTGATATTGCAAAAGATGGTACTTTAAGTGTAGATAAAACAGTTCTGAATAAGAAGGTTGATGAAAATTCTAAAAATGTAGAGGCATTTTTTGCTGGGGGTGATTTTGAAAATTCAGATGGCTCAACAACAACTGTAACAGGGATATTTAGTGAGCTTCATACGAAACTTGAATCATATACAGGTTTTAATAAAACTATGGATCAGTTTAAAACAACTCTTAATGATAGACTCTCTACGCTAGAAGATCGACGACAGGATGCAATTGATAGATTGGATAGTAAGTATGAAACCTTACAAAAACAGTGGGGAGCTTATGATGCTTTAATCGCTCGTCTTAATAATTCAGCCAATGCTTTCATACAAATGATCAATGCTCAAAATGCGGCAGAAAAACAGTAAAAAAAGTTAAAGAAAATGTGTAGAGTGTCGATGTAATTGATACAATGGATGTATGTAAAAATGACAAAGGAAAAGAAAATGTATGCGGAGAGTGCTTATAGTATTTATACTGAAAATAATGTTAATATAGAGTCGCCAGCTAAGTTGATTGAGATGCTGTACGAGGGAGTTTTAAAATTTAATGCACAGGCGAAAAAAGCAATTAAAGATAAAGATGTAGAAAAAAAGGTTTATTGGTTGAATCGTTCAATAGCTGTTGTGAATGAGTTGCGTTCTGTCCTTGATTTGAAAGGTGGACGTGTAGCAGAGTATCTTGATGGGTTATATGATTATCAATTAAAACTTTTGTTTAAAGCAATGGTTGAAAATGACAGTAGTAAATTAGATGAGTGTACAAATGTTTTTAAAGAGCTTTTAGTAGCGTGGCGTGAAACAACAGATGTGGCTTAATAAGTTAAAAATTGCAATTGTAGAAAAAGATACAGCTCTTTTGGAGCTTCTTTTAAATGATATTCCAGAGTTGAAGAAACGCGAGGATATTGAGAGTGCCATTGCACTACTTGGTGAGGCAACTTGCCTTGTGCAATCTCTTAAAGATACAACGCAATCTTCAATGGAACAGGTTAGAAAAAATATTAATTTTTTAAAATCGGGTGTTGCTGATGCCCCTGCGAAATTTGATATTACTTCTTAACTTTTTTCTTTATTCCAAACTGTAAACTACGTATAGTATATTCACTTACGACTGCACCTTTTCGCATTGTAAGTACATGCTCAACTGCATTGGCTATATCACTGGCAAGTAGTTTTTCATTCTTTTTCTCGCTCACATCAAAACGAAGTTCAT
>Ga0256842_1002107_pt1 | contig 14770 bp, 11 predicted proteins | sample 4559240metaG_FD_185973 | JGI IMG/M metagenome (GOLD analysis project Ga0256842, IMG submission 185973) | Hydrothermal vent microbial communities from Guaymas Basin, Mexico - 4559-240 | ecosystem: Environmental > Aquatic > Marine > Hydrothermal vents | place: Mexico: Guaymas Basin | collected...
TGGCCGCACCAATCCGGCGGCATACAGCGATACGTGCAGACCGTTCACCGCCATCAGGTAGCGGTTGGAATGGCCCCAGCTACGCCGCAATATCGGCGCCACCTCCAGACGAGTACGCACCAGCGGCGACAACTGCGCCCGCAGCCGTCTATAGGCAGCGTTATAACGAGCCACCCGATGATAAGCCCTGAACAGCGGCTGTCCCTGTTCCAGCGGCCAGATATGCAAGGACAGATAATTGGCCGAGAGTACAGCCAGCGGAATGGCTACCAGCATGGCGCCACGGCCACAGTATTTGACCAGCAACGCCAATGCCCCACCGAGAAAAAACGCCGCCAGCACCCGCAGCCACGTTCCCTGCATGGTCAGATGGGGCACCGCCATGGCAAAAAACGCGCCCCCGGTCAGCAGCAGGGTAAACAGGACAAACTTCAGCAGGGTCGTCATCAGGTACACCCAGCCGGGCCGCCATTACTCATGGCAACTGCCCAGATGAGCACCAGGCACCAGATAGTTGACTACATAATCGCGCACGGCATCCTGGAGCGAACATGGCGGTGTGGCATAACCGGTCGCCGCCAGTTTACGGATATCGGAACAGGTGTAATACTGGTATTTATCCTTCAAATGCTCCGGCATATCGACATACTCGATCTGTTCCGGTCGATTCAAAGCGGCAAATATGGCCGCTGCCAGCTCGTTCCAGCTATGGGCACGCGAACTGCCGATGTTGTAGATGCCGTTGATATGTGGCTGTTCGAGAAAATAGCCGATCATACGCACCACATCCTTTACATAGACAAAATCGCGCTGCTGCTCGCCATCGGCGTAATCACTGCGATACGACTTGAACAGGCCGATTTTGCCAGTGGCGATAATCTGTTCGTAAGCCTTGATAACCAGAGAACGCATGTCACCTTTGTGATACTCGTTGGGCCCAAACACGTTAAAAAACTTCAGGCCGGCAATTTTATCAAGCAACCGATGACGCTGCGCCCATAAATCGAACATCTGCTTGGAATAACCATACATGTTCAGGGGGCGTAACGTCGCCAGTTGCGTCTCGTCATCGCAGAAACCATTGGCACCGTCGCCATAGGTCGCGGCACTGGAAGCGTAGATAAAACGGGCACCGCATTCCAACGCGAACCGGCACACATCCTTGCTGTAGGCAAAATTGTTATGTACCAGATAGCGGGCATCGCTTTCAGTAGTTGAAGAACAGGCACCAAGATGGATTATCGCCTCCAGTCCATCAGCGGCAAGACCGAGATGAGCGTGCAGTTGCCCCTCACGCACCAGCCGGATAAAATCGTCCTTTTCCAGATAATCGTCATAGGCCAGCGGCACCAGGTTCTGCCACTTTTCGCTGCTGCCAAGAGCATCGACAATGACAATATCGCTACGACCTATGCTATTGAGATACCACACCATGGCGCTGCCGATAAAACCGGCGCCACCGGTAACAATAATCATGAAAAACCACCTTTCTCTGGCGTTGCCTGATATGACAACGGCGCAACGCAACCGACAGAGCTGCGACCACAAAGAACAATGCCAAAGAGTCTACCATCATCATCGGCTCAATAGCAAACTGCTGTCACCGGTCCGTTTCAGCAGCACAGAACACTATTTTTTAGTATAAATAAAACACTTTCTCCAGCGCCAGCACCACCAGCAACAAACAGGTCACCATAGGCGGCGCGCCCGTAACAACCGGCGTGACAACTGAGACAGGCCGTTAGCGCTTCCATCCCACTCGCCAAAATTAAACTTGACAACCTTCCGCCATGAAGCCTATCTTGCTTTTTATCATCGCTAAAATATTCCTCTGGCTGCGTCTTTCATTAGCCAAGCAGCATAAACCAGATGAAACACGACCACAAAAATTTTATCGACATTAAAAATGAAAGGATCTGCCTGATGGCCAAAAAACGTGACGCCCTTGAATACCACAGTATGGGGCGCAAGGGAAAAATCGAAGTTATCGCTACCAAACCGTGCGACACCAGTCGCGACCTCTCCTTGGCATACAGCCCCGGCGTGGCCGAGCCGTGCCTGGAAATTGAAAAGAACCCCATGGACGCCTACCAGTACACCGCCAAGGGTAACCTGGTGGCGGTAGTATCAAACGGCAGCGCTGTTTTGGGGCTGGGCAATATCGGCGCACTGGCAGGCAAACCGGTCATGGAAGGTAAAGGAGTTTTGTTCAAGCGCTTTGCCGATGTGGACGTATTTGACATTGAGCTGGACACCGCAGATCCCGACGAAATCATCAACACAGTAAAGCTGCTTGAACCTACTTTTGGCGGTATCAACTTAGAGGACATCAAGGCTCCTGAGTGTTTCTATATCGAAGAGAAGCTCAAGGAGATAATGAATATCCCGGTATTCCACGACGATCAGCACGGTACCGCCATTATCGCCAATGCCGGCTTGATAAACGCTCTGGAGATCACCGGCAAAGATATCAGCAAGGTCAAGATTGTCGTCAATGGTGCCGGTGCCGCCGGTATCGCCTGTGCCAAGATGGCGCTTACCCTGGGGGCGAAACTGGAAAACATGATCGTCTGCGACAGCAAAGGGGTCATCTACAAGGGGCGCAAGGAGGGAATGAACGAGTACAAGGAACGCCTGGCCACCGAACTGCCGATACGCACTTTGGCAGAAGCCATGGTCGATGCCGATGTATTCTTCGGCGTCTCGGCCAAGGATATCCTCACCGACGAGATGGTAGCCAGCATGGCCAAGGATCCCATCATCTTCGCCATGGCTAATCCTGACCCGGAGATTCTGCCTACCCGCGCCTTGAAAGTGCGCGACGATATCATCATGGGCACCGGTCGCAGCGATTTCCCCAATCAGGTAAACAATGTACTGTGTTTTCCGTTCCTGTTCCGTGGCACCCTGGATACCCACGCCACCGCCATCAACGACGAGATGAAAATGGCGGCGGTAAAAGCATTGGCAAATCTGGCTAAAGAGGATGTGCCGGATTCGGTCATCAAGGCCTACGGCAACACCAAGTTCTCTTTCGGTCGTGACTACATTATTCCCAAGCCCTTTGACCCGCGCGTGTTGCTGCATGTAGCGCCAGCGGTGGCCAAGGCCGCCATCGACAGTGGCGTTGCCACCCGCGATATTGGTGATCTGGACAAATATCGCGAATCTCTCGAAGCGTTGCAGGGCCGTTCCAAAGAGATCATGCGCACCCTTATCAACAAGGCCAAGTCACAACGCAAGCGCATCGTTTTCCCCGAAGGCGACGACGAGCGCATCCTGCGTGCTGCGCAGATACTGGTAGATGAAAAGATCGCCATCCCTATTCTGCTCGGCCATGAAGATAAGATTAAAAACAAAATCAGGGAACTTGGTCTCGATCTGCACGGCGTGCAGATTATCGACACCAAGGACAGCCCCAAACACCGCGAATACACCAAGGAACTGTTCCGCCTGCGCCAGCGCAAAGGGGTTACCGAAGCCGAGGCCAGCCGTACCATCTGCCGCGAGCGCAACTACTACGGCGCCATGATGGTGCACATGGGCGACGCCGACACCATGCTCTCCGGTGTCAACCACCATTATCCGGAAACCATCCGCCCGGCACTGGAAATCATCGGCAAGCAAGAATCGGTAAGCGGCGTACACGGCCTGTATATGCTGGTATTCAAAACCAAGGTAATATTCTGCGCCGATACCACAGTGTGTATCGAACCCAGCGCCGAGGAACTGGCGGAAACCGCGATTCTGGCTGCCGCCAAGGCGCGCCAGTTTGATGTCGACCCCAAGGTGGCCATGCTCTCCTTTGCCAACTACGGCAGCGCTATCCACCCCCTCACTTTGAAGATGAAAAAAGCTACCGAGCTGGTCAAACAGTGGGCTCCCGATCTGGTGGTAGACGGCGAGGTACAAGCCAACGTCGCCCTGGATCCGGAACTGTCACAGAAGCAGTATCCGTTCTCGCAGATCAAGGGCAACGCCAATGTATTGATCTTCCCCGATCTCAATGCCGGCAACATCGCCTACAAACTGCTGAGTAAGCTCGGCGGCGCCGAAGCGGTAGGCCCTGTTTTGATGGGGATGAAAAAACCGGTACACGTATTGCAGCGTGGTGACGAAGTCAATGACATTGTCAACATGGCCGCAGTGGCGGTAGTAGACGCCCAGGACGCCGAAGAGGCGGATAACGACTGCTAAACCAGCAGACGTGGACTTTTATTGAAAAAATGCGGCGCCGGGGCAACACCCCAGGCGCCGCATTTTTGTGAAACTGTTTATTGTACCTTACGCCGGTAACACTTTCTTCCACGGATAGATGTCTACCGATGAGAACAGCCCAGCCAGCGCATACGGATCGTTGGCGGCAAACTGCTGCGCTGCCGCCATATCGGCGCAATCGAGAATAATTACCGAACCATTCATATTACCCTCAGTATCCAGCGTTGGCCCGGCTGCAAACAGGCCATCAGCAAAGCTCTGCAGATATTCTACATGGCGCGGGCGCACCTCCATGCGTAAATCAAGATGGTTTTCCTTGTCTCTACAATTGATCACATATAACATGTTACTTGGCTCCTTAAAATACAGTTATCGCTTACGTTTTAATCTGCAATTGCCGCAACTGCAGCGGATTATGAGCGCAAACAGTTTAATCTGCAAGCACTGTTTTACCGGGAGAACTCCATGCTGTCTGGCATCAGAATCAAATTAGTAGTAACTATCTGCCTGCTGTTTCTGGCTCTGTTCGCCATACAGTTTTACTCGGTTATTACCTACCTGGAACAAAAAAACCTAGAGACAGCAACTATCGATCTGTCCCAGCGTGCCATCAGTATGGCGCGGGCCGTAGATGAAAAGCTGCGCCGCGCCCACAACGCCCTGACAGCGGTGGCTGCCGTCTGTCCTTACCAGGAAGACGACATCGACGCCATGCAGCGGTGGATAAACGATCGCGTCGGCATCGCCCAGATTTTTGACAACGGCATTTTCCTGTTCAGTGCCAACGGCAAACTGCTGGTGGAACGACCATTTCTGCCCGGACGCCGTGGCCGCAGCTACGCCTTCTGCAGTTATTATCAACAGACAGTCGCCAGCAAACAGCCGTATATAAACACCCCGTACGCCTCTTCCAAAACCGGCCACCCGGCGATAATGATGACCGCACCAATTTTTGACACCCACCACCACATGCTTGGTATTCTCGGTGGCAGTCTCGATCTGCTCAGCCACAATTTTCTCGCCAACATCACCCAGGAACGGCTTGGTCAACACGGCTATTTTTTCATTGCCGATCTGAAACGCACCATCATCCTGCATCCAGATAAACACCGGATACTCCAGCATGATGTTTCCCCCGGAGCCGACGTTCTGTTCGACAAAGCCATGAACGGTTTTGAAGGAACTGCCACCACAACCACCTCGCACGGCATAGCCATGCTCACATCGTTTGTAAAAATACCGACCACCAACTGGATTCTCGGCGCCAACCGGCCCATGGATGAGATTTACGCCACCGCCAACCAGATCAGACATACCATGTGGCTGCTGATTGGTGGTTCTACCATGTTGGTGCTGCTGGTGATGCTGATCATGTTGCGCCGCACCCTGAATCCACTGCTTCAACTCGCGACCCATATCCGGCATATGGAGCACAATCAAGGACAGGCACGCTTTTTCAACTACAAACGCAACGATGAAATCAGCTATCTGGCCAGGGCGCTCAACAACATGATAGCCAACAACGATACCATCATGCAAAAGCTAAAAATCCTTGCCGCTCGCGACCCGCTCACCAATCTCTACAACCGGCGTATGTTTATGGAGTTTGCCCACAAAGCACTGGAACAGACGCGGCGCAAACACGGCAATCTATGCCTGTTGATGCTCGATCTGGATCATTTCAAACGGGTGAACGACACCTACGGTCATATGGCCGGCGACAAAGTTCTGCAGGATATAGCTGGAATCATCAGCACCACCATGCGCACTGTCGATATCTGCAGTCGCTATGGCGGTGAGGAGTTCTGCGCCCTGATGCTGGACACAACCGCTGAAGAAGCGCTGGAGACGGCCAGTCGTTTGCGCGCCACCATTGAGCAAACCACCATTCGCCTGCCGACCACCGATCAGGACGAGCCCGCAAATATCAGCATAACCGCCAGCATCGGTGTGGCCAAGTGGCTCGAGGACTGGAATGTCGATCAGTTAATCGCACAAGCTGATAAAGCTCTGTACCAAGCCAAAGCCGATGGCCGCAACAAGGTTGTCGCCATATCAGACCAACATCAATAACGCCAAGAAGGTTCTCAAAAACGGCAAAACGTGATACCACTATGCATCTCACCGTGACAACACCGACTTCAGGAGATGGCTGATAATGAATTTTACCAAGATAGGCCTGCAGGTTCCCCGTATTCTCTTGCCAAAGGACGGCACCGACATGCACCGCTGGGCGGTTATAGCCTGCGACCAGCACACATCCGATCGAGAATACTGGCGTAAACTGGATGAATATACCGGCGATGCCATCTCCACCCTGCGCCTGATTTTTCCTGAGGTGTACCTCAACGATGACGACGCCGACGAACGCATTGCCGCCATCAACGCCACCATGAAACGCTATCTGGATGACGGCAGTCTGGTTGAACACCAGCCCGGTTTTATTCTGGTAGATCGGCAAACCGCCCACGTGCCGTCACGCAAGGGGCTGATGGTAGCTCTCGATCTGGAGCAGTACGACTTCAGCGCCGGTGCCACTACCCTTATTCGCGCCAGCGAAGGCACTATTCTCGACCGCCTGCCGCCGCGTATCAAGGTACGCCGCGATGCCCCCATCGAGCTGCCGCACATCATGGTACTCATCGACGACCCGGAGCGCACCGTTATCGAGCCACTGTTTGACCAACAACTGCAGTGCGCCTACGATTTTGATCTGGCTGCCGGTGGCGGCCACATCCGCGGCTGGCACGTGGACAGCGAGAATCTCATCAGCCAGGTGGTTGAAGCGTTGAGCGCCCTGGCCGACCCGCAGCGCTACCGGGAGAAATACCACACCGATGAAGTTATGCTGTACGCCATGGGTGACGGCAACCACTCTTTTGCCACCGCCAAACAAATATGGGAACAGCTCAAGCGGGACGCCAGTGACAAGGACGCCATCATGAACCACCCGGCCCGCTACGCCCTGGTAGAACTGGTAAACGTCCACGACGACGGCCTGGAGTTCGATGCCATCCACCGGGTTTTGTTCAATGTGGATACAGAGCGCTTGTTGCCGCTGATGGAAGCATATTTTGCCGAACGCGGCACGCCGTTCACGTTCACGCCCTGCCCCGACTACACCACTGCCAGTGGCGCTATAGTCTGTAACGACGAGCAACACAGCTTTCCCGCTCAGATCGGCGGCACCTTTGGCGTCTGTACCATTAAACAACCGGAGTACACCATCGACGTCGCCACTCTGCAGGGTTTTATCGACCACTACCTGCAGGAACACCCGCAGGTGGAGATAGACTACATCCACGGCGTGGATACCGTCACCAACCTGGCCAAACAACCGGGCAACGTCGGCTTCTATCTCAGCGTCATGTCCAAGCACGATCTGTTCCGCACCATAATCCACGATGGTGCCCTGCCGCGCAAATCGTTCTCCATGGGCAACGCCGACGAAAAACGCTTTTACCTCGAATGTCGACGGATAAAGTAGCTGCATCATGAAGCGCCGTCTACCTGCCGATGCCGATGTTGACAACACCGCCACCTGGGCACGCTATACCCCACGGCTGTGTAACAGTTGTCGCGCCGTATGCTGTACGCTGGCGGTGGAGGTACGCGCCGCAGATTTAGTCAACATGGGGATAATAAGCGAATTTGAACAACAGGAAGCGGGAAGAAAACTGGCCGATCGGCTGAAAAAAGCGGGGATAATCTCCCATTACCATCACAAAAAAGGGCTGTACACCATAAGCCGCAAGGTCAACGGCGACTGCCGCTATCTCGACAGCACCACCCGCCGCTGCACTATCTATTCACAACGGCCGACCACCTGCCGCAACCACCCCGATATCGGCCCGCGCCCCGGCTACTGCCCATATCAACAGCAGCGCTAAAGGTTATCAATATGAGATATGAAGAGTTGCAGCAGGCGCTGGAGCAGTTTTCCCTGTATGGCAAGTGTAGCCTTGAGCAGATAAAGCTGCGCCATAAACAACTGGTAAAGGAACACCATCCCGACAAAAGCGGCAGCGATAACCAGCGTATCCGCGAAATAAACGCCGCTTACGCCCTGTTGCTGGAATACTGCTCCCACTACCGTTTTACTTTTTCCCGCGATGAGTTCCTGCGTCAATATCCAGAGGAGCGGCTGCGCGAACAGTTTGCCGACGATCCGGTATGGGGCGGTGGAAAGAACAGCTAACCGGCGCGCAGAATCATGCGGATACCGACAAAAATCAGCAACAGAGCAAAAATTCTTATCATCCGCCGCTGGGAAAAACGCCCGGCCAGACTCACGCCAATGCGCGAACCAAGCAGGGCAAACGGCACCACCATCAACACCGCTGGCAGAAACACGTAGCCGCAAAAACCATTTTTAAGCGCCAGTTCCCCCCAGCCAAGGAAAACATAGGAACAGGTGCCCATCAGCGACGACACAATAATCAGGGCGCTGGAGTTACCCACCGCCAGATGCATGGGAAAACGCAGCAACAGCACCATAAGCGGCACCGCGATAACCCCACCGCCAATGCCGAAAAACGAGGAAAACAAGCCGCCGACAAAGCCGGTAAACAGCAGCAGACCACTGCCCTCGCGGCGCTCGCCATGCGCCTCTGGCTGTTTGCCCAGGAGCAATTTTGCCGCCACCGCCAGTTGCATAACACCAAAGGCCATTTTTAGCACCCCACCGCTGAGCAGCGATGCTATCCACGCTCCGGATACGGCGCCGATAACCGCCCCAATCGCCAGAAACAACACATGGCGACGGCAAACATTGCCCAGTTTATTATGCCCCCAGGTATTGCTTACAGCGGTAGGAATAATAGTAGCCAGGCTGGTGGCAAAAGCACTGTGCACCACCACCTGAGCGTCGATGCCAATGAGCTGAAAGCTCCACAGAAACAGCGGCACCAGAATCACACCGCCGCCAATACCCAGCAATCCAGCCGCAGCGCCGGCACCAGTACCCAGTACAGCGAAACCAATCAGGGTCGGCAAGGTCAGCAACTCCACGACGCACCTCTAATTAACAATTTTGCAAACATTCTATTTCTCCACATACATAAAATAGCTTTTACAACCGTCAGCGCGCTAGTGTAGCATGGCGACAAAACGGTTGATACATTCTCTGTTTACACTTAACAAAATTAAAGTAACCGATGAGCACACCAGATCGCCATTATCACAGCAAAAATATCCCCGCAAGCGGGTACAATCGACTGGAGCTGATCATCAAGGTTCGTTGGCTGTCGCTACTTCTCATTGTCGGCTATACTTTCCTGGCCAGCGCGTATCTGTATATAACCGATGCAACACCTAGACTGTCGCAACTGCAGATGTGGAGTATGGTGGGAATTTTCTGCGCTGTCGGCCTGTATAATGTCCTGCTGCAACTCGTCAGCGCCCGCCACGAGTCCAACACCACTTTCGGCCGCACCCAGATCATCCTCGATTTGCTGGTAACCACGGCACTGGTGCATCTTACCGGCGGCGGTTCCAGTTGGTTGTGGCCCATGTACCTGGTCATTGCCATAGAATCGGCATTTTTGCCCAATTACCGCTACCTCATGGCACTTACCGGCATACTCAGCAGCATACTGTTCGGCACTACCCTGCTGGCAGAGTACCACCATGTGCTGCCGGGACTGGTACTAAACATTTTCGGTACCCACAGCAGCCACTGCGCCCCCTACCTGTGGCTATTGTGGTTGTGGGTTACATTTCTCAACATCACCGCCCTGTTCATCGGCCACTTTGCCAAGCAGATGCTGGAGGCAGAAGCACGTGAGCTGAGCAATCGCGAGCAGCGGCTGCAGCGTTTTATGGAGACCGCGCAGGATCTCATCATCTCTTTTGATGATCAAGGGGTTATCCAATACCTCAACCGCGCTGTAATCGACCGCCTTAAAATCAACGCTCTGTCGCCTCGGCTGAAGATCAGCGAATTATTCATAGAAGAAGACCGCCAGCGCTGGAAAAACAAGACCTGCCGTCTCGGCAGCGGTGAGCAGTTCCGCTCAGCCATCTTCCGTTTGAACACCCAAGATGGCGACACTGTCCACGTTGAATGCCATATCGGCAGCGATACCAGCGGCAAGCAACCGTTGCACTGGATGATCTGCCGCGACCTGACCGAAAAACTGGCCAACGAACAGCGCCTGCGCGAAATCGCCGATAACGATCAGCTCACCGGCTTACTCAATCGCAATTGTTACGTCTCCCACGCTCAGCAGGCAACCATGCTGGCACGCCGTGCCCGCCAGCACCTGGCTGTGGCACTTATCGCCATCGATCATCTGCGCGTCATCAACGATACTCTGGGCAACCACCGTGGTGATACTCTGCTGCGTCACTTTGCCAAACGGCTGCAGGATTCAGTACGCGAAACCGATATTGTCGGTCGCCTGGCCGGCAACCAGTTTGCCATCATGCTGGTAAACATTGACAACCGCGAAGCCGTACAACTGGTGGTTGACAAAATAAGTAAACGCCTGACAGCCCCCCTCAACATCGACAATAACGAACTGTTTATAACTGCCAGCATCGGCCTGTCACTATATCCCCGGGACGGCAGCGACATCGAAGAGCTACTTAAAAAAGCTGGCAGCGCTCTGCTCAGCGTCAAAACCCGCGGCGGCAACAACTCGGCTTTCTACTCCATTGAGATGGATACTGATATCAGTAACCGCCTGGAGATGATCAACGGCCTGCACCGCTCCATGGACAATAACGAACTGCAATTACTCTATCAGCCCAAGGTAAACATCGCCACCGGCCGCTTCGACTCGGTGGAAGCACTGCTGCGCTGGAGCCACCCGGTACTGGGGCGGGTAACGCCCAGTGATTTTATCCCCATGGCGGAAGAATCGGGCATCATCGGCGACCTGACCAAGTGGGTTCTGCGCCGCGCCTGCACCCAGAGCAAGCAGTGGCAGGAGATGGGGCTGCCACCAATTCGCATTGCGGTCAATATCTCCGGCCATCAACTCCAAAGCAAGGATCTGATCACCTACCTGCGCAACATCCTGTCTGAAACCGGCCTTGACCCGCAATTTCTTGAAATAGAAGTAACCGAATCGGTATTGATGCAAAATCCCGATGCGGCCGCCAGCGTCCTTAGGGAGATGCACAGACTGGGATTGCATCTGGCCATTGATGATTTCGGTACCGGGTATTCATCCCTGGCGTATCTGAAAAAGTTCCCCATCAACTCTTTAAAAATCGACCGCTCCTTTATTCAGGATATTGAACAAAGCGAAAAATACGCCTCTATCACCGCATCTATCATTGAGATGGGGAAAGTTCTCAAACTGAACATTATAGCCGAAGGGGTAGAAACACTGGGACAGATGGCGTTTTTAAAAGAGCATGGCTGCGATGAAGTCCAAGGCTACCTCTACAGCAAACCAGTTACCGCCGAAGAAATTGTCGCCCTGCAGGACAATCTTAAAGACCAGACCCATCCCATATCCAGGCAGGCAGGATGAATACGCCATAACAGCCAGAACATAAAAAAAGACCGACGCCTACGCATCGGTCTTTTGTATTTGTGGAGGCCCCGCCCAGATTCGAACTGGGGATAAAGGCTTTGCAGGCCTCTGCCTTACCACTTGGCGACGGGGCCATGAAGCACCTAAAATTTACTCGTCCCTCAAGGCTCGCTAGTGATAACAAATCACCTTTGCAACTGTCAAGCTAAAAGTGGTGCAATCACTCATTGTTAAGCCGCTGCTGTACCGACCGCAGCTTGCGCTCCATGGTATGTTCGCAATCACGCCGGTCGTCAATTTTTATCAGGGTAGAAACCCGCTGTGCCCCGGCGTTAAACGGTGATTCATGCATCTTGCGCACCAGGGCAAAAATATCGTCCAACTCCCCTTCAAGAATGGTTCCCATGGGGGTAAGCTGGTACTTAAGGCCGGACTCCTTTACCAGTTGCACGCATCCGGCAACAAACTTCGACAATCCACCACTGCCCTCACCCAGCGGTGTACAACTGATCTGCACAACAGCCATATTTACTCCTCCATTTGTATGTTCGCAGTCTCCGGCGGCAAATTGCCATCATTTTAAGAAATACTCGCCTATGCTGCAAACAAAAAAGCCCGGCGCTAACCGGGCTTTTTTGCTGCTACAGATAATCTTGCCGTTTACTTGTGATTGACCTTGTAATTGGCGCGCAGAGTATGCGCCAGTTCCTCAATTTCACCGAGATCCTTGGTCATCATGGCCCAGCCATACCAGTAGGCATAATCGGGATTGACGTGGAACTGCCCCTGGTAGGTGCGCATGCGATGCTTCATGTACATCTGGAACAGCACCTGCTCGATGTGCGACATGCCATCGATTTTAGCGCCGTTGGTGCGCATGAAATAGAGAAAATCGGGATAGGCAAAAGCGTATTCCGTCGGCTTTTTGAGGATGCCGTCTTTATACAGCGCGGCAACAATGCGAATCCCTTTTGCCAGCAGATGGTCGGCCTTGCGCAACATACTATCCCCCATCTCCAGCTGAGTGCGGGCGTATTTTTCCGAGTGGCATTTTTTACAGGTAGCAATCATCTTGTTGCGCTCTGTATCAAATGCTTCTTTGGTGGAACGGATCATATCCACCGACTGCACCAGTTTCAGACGCGGTGTCGGCTCGCCGGTAAAGGGATTGAGTACCCCCATGGCCTTGAGAATAGTAATCTGATCGGCTTTCCACTGCGGATCTTCCGGCAAAGGCAGCCGCACACCGAAAAAGCCCCAGGCGGTGTGGTTACTGTGGTTACCGTCGGGCAGATGGCATTGCTGACAGGTGGGTGCCTTGGCATCCGTGGGCAGACGACCTGCTTCGCGGGCAAACCAACGTGTACCATGCTTGGCGCTGCTCCACATCTCCCATTGGGGATGGTCATAGCCCATGTGGCACTGCTGGCAGGCGCGCGGATCCTGCGCCTCTTTTTTAGAGAAGCTGTGGCGGGTATGGCATTCGTCACAGGAGTTATTCTGGTAACGATACCCCTTGGCCCGCAGCTCTTTCTTCTGCGCTTCGGTCTTGATGCCCATATTGTGGCAGCCACCGCAGCCACGGCCACCTTCCATCAGCTCATCAGGTTCCACATGGGTGATGGGCATAGCGTTGAGCGAAGTCCAGCCGAAGTTATGCTTGCTGTGGGCAAACTGCTCAAATTGTTCCGCGTGACACTCCTGACACTTGTGCTCATCGGGCAATTTAGCTTTTGCCACATCCTTGGCGCTGGTATGAGCATCACCATGGCACTCGCTGCAGGTTACATCATTTTCAGCGTGGGCACTGACACGCCAATCCTGCACCTGTCCTGGGGTAATTTTGCTGTGACAGACAATACAGTTTTCTTCCGCCGCCCACAGGCTGCCAGCCGTCACCAAGCACAGCAACAGCGCCAACATCACATTACGCATAGATTTTCCTCCTCTAGTAAAAATAAAACAACTTTGGTCCACTTTGACATCAAAAAAAACCCGGCTGGGTTAACAACCGGGTCGGAATTTCTGGTGCCGAAGGGGAGACTCGAACTCCCACGCCCTAACGAGCACATGAACCTGAATCATGCGTGTCTACCAGATTCCACCACTTCGGCGCGAAGTGAGTGCTTTATAGCAAGGGTGCCGAGCAAATGCAAGCAAAAAAACAGCCGCGCTCAACAATGATTTTCTGTCGCCGGACGCACCTGAACAACCTGATATTCCTGCACCCTTACCAGTCCCGGCGGCGCTCCTTTTATCCGCTGCACCCGCCGCCCAACCGCCACCATCACCTCGACACTGGTATCACTACCGGCACGACTGTGGGCGGCGGCAATAGCAGCGGCAAAGTGAATATCTTCGGCAGCAACTTCGCCACCCGCGCATTTAATAACCACGTGGGCGCCAGGTATTTTGTGGGCATGCAGCCACAAGTCGGCGGGATGGAGCAGATGCCTGCTGATGTAGTCGTTGGTGCGGTTGTTGTTGCCCCAGATTACTTTCCAACCGCCGGGCGAAGTGCAACTGTTGACCAGTTTTTCCGCCCGCGTCATTCTGGTGCCGCTCTGGATGGCGCGTTGCGGGCGGTAATAACCGCTGTCCATCAATTCCTGGCGTATTATATCGGCATCGGCGGCACTTAGTGCCGGATCGGAAAGTTGCTGTTCAATCTGTTCCAGCCACGCCAGTTCGTTATTTGTCAACTGGCGCCGCCGCTGACAATGTTCTCTGCCGCGCTGTGCCTTGCGATACCGTTTGTAATATGCTTCGGCATTCTGCTGGGCAGTTTTACTGCTATCCAGTTCCAGACGGATGGTTGGCGCCGCGTCAGCGTAGTAATCGATTACATTTATGCCATCCATGCCCCGTTTTATCAGATGAAGATTGGCAAGGACAAGATCGCCGTACTCCTTGTCGCGGCGGCTGTTTTCGCACTGGCACAGTTGTTCGTCGATATTGCGCAAACGCCTGCGCAGCCGCTTCAGCCCTTTTTTAACCACTTTCAACAATTCGCCATCCAGCACCGTACCAGCCTGCCCACGCGCGTGCTGACGCGCCAGCCACGC
>Ga0256842_1002108_pt1 | contig 14769 bp, 23 predicted proteins | sample 4559240metaG_FD_185973 | JGI IMG/M metagenome (GOLD analysis project Ga0256842, IMG submission 185973) | Hydrothermal vent microbial communities from Guaymas Basin, Mexico - 4559-240 | ecosystem: Environmental > Aquatic > Marine > Hydrothermal vents | place: Mexico: Guaymas Basin | collected...
CCACAGCTAAGAATGGTGAGGAGTAAGTACGATGACGGTGATGCTATTGTTGGATCTATGGTTTACGCTCTTATTGGTATGCTTGAAGGGTTGAAACAGGACTTGCTGTGCTTGCTGGATGATATAAAAAGGTGATAAGGATGTTCGGGAAGAGCGTCGATGGTAAAATCTAATTTTTTGTCAGGTGATGCGGTATGAAGGTCAGGTGGAAGGCGATAGCATTCATATTTTTCGGAATACCAGTTATTGTATTGGGAGTAACGCCTCACATAATATTTAGGTGGTTTTTCCGCAGAGATAGCTTGAGTGTTTTGAAAGAGGAGATACGTATTTTTCTAAAATTATTATACGAAGAAATAAAAGACATAATGAATGATGGGTGAGGGGAGGTGAGATGATGAGTCTAAAGCACAGAATTATCAAATTCTTTGAAGAGCAAGATCCGATAAAAGAGGACTACAAAACCATTAGGAGAGCATCGTTATTCTACAGCATCTTGGCTTTAGTTTGTCTACTTGCGAGCTTTACAATTTTGGTCTTCTTTAACAACACTACCTATTCGCTTATAGCTTTGATTTTATACGCTGTTTTCAGTGAGAAAGAGAGAATGTGGGATTTGGCAGAAGTCAGGAAGAAATTGTACGAATTAAGCGGTGGTGAGGAAGTATCAGGTGGTCGATATGCTGATAAGCGTTGAGAGGAGGAATTTATGTCCTCTCAAGACTACTATTTTCATAATCTGTCCTAAATGCGGTAGAAAAGGGAAATTGGGTGTAAAAAAGAAGAATGCATTTGGGCAGAGGAAGTATATGATAATTCACGAAGATGGCAAGTGCTATGTTTCTCCTCTCGACGGTGAGCTTTGGGAGGCTTTAGACAGGCTTTATTCTTCAATCAGAAAAACCTAACTGTCATAACTTTATTTATCGTGTCAACTTCTATTTGAGCATTTTCACCGTATTTCTCGATGAATGCTGGGAGATACAGCAAACAAAGTTTGCTGTTTCCGTTTCTCCTCTTGACTAATTTTCGGGTAAATCTTACGATTCCATTATCGATCTCCTCATACCTCATATACCTGTAATACGCCATTAGAGTATTGGGTGTTTCTGAAAGTAAGTGTATTTCGCTACACGAATGTCCACACAACAGTATATACATTTTTGTTCATAAGGCGAAATATTAATTGTATTATAATACTACTTTTTATCGTGGTTTTGTTAGCAAGGGGGTGAGAATGGGAGATGAGGTTGGCAAGTTTGGTTGTAGGGACTGGTAGAAAAATTCTGAATGCTGGTAGAGAGAAATTAGCGTACAAGCTTGCAGAGAGGTACGGCATCTCAAGAGAGGAGATAGAGGAAACGAGGATGGAATTTGTCGCTTGGGCTACTGAGCACAACAAGCCTTTGAACATGGCATCTTACATAGAATTCGTTAAGGATAGAAAGGGTACAGTAAGCGTTGTTGACTGGATTAAGGGAATAATAGTGCTGGCGATCTTGGGTGTTGGAGTTGCAATTCCGATTGTAGTAAACACGGTTCAAAGTGTTTCTGTGAACGATACGACTACACAGTTAGTTCTATCGTTCATTCCGCCAATCCTTGCTGTCACAATCCTACTTGGATTCTTAGGCAGGTAAAGAGAACATGGACTTCCAGCTATTCATTTTTTTAACAGTAGTTGCAGTGGTTTTCATAGTTCTTGGGTTCAGAGTGTTCACTTTCTCGGTGATTGGCTCTCTTACGATGATTATCTTGGGAGTGCTGGCGTTGCAAGGGATAACGCAAACCTACGCTTATCCTATTGAGAACAACACGACTGTTGAATGGGTGAACATGACGGTAAACCTCCTCGAACCGCCATTGTCCTACGCAGTTCCTCTGATTTGGATTTTCATAGGTTTGGCTGGTTTGATCATCCCGATAACAAGCGGAGGTGGGAGAAGTGGCGGATACGAACTTGGTTAGTAATCAGAGCTTGAATCCTGTTGTCAGTCACATTCAGTTCCAAGAGAAGTACTATCAACCAGAAACAGACTTAGTTACTTCTGACGTTACAAGGGCTTTTCTCAGCAAGGAAGGTGTCAATTTCGTTAGGAGAGGAACGTTAGTTGTTGCAATGCTCGGGAAGATGGGATTCTATAATTCCGCTGAAGTCGTCAAAGAAATTCTTGGTGCTTATGCGATTGTAACGCTTGGGATGGGCAACTTCGCCTCTATGGTTACCAATTACGCATGGGCGACAAGAGCGTTCAACTATCCGCAAGATATTCCGCAGGATGACCTCATGAAGAGCATGAAGACTGTTTTCGAGAAATTAACCCCTAAGAGGAGGTAGGTATGTCGAAGATTAAGGGAGAAGAGGTCAGGCTCTTAGTAATTGGAGATGGATACATCAAGGAGAAGAAGGGTATCAAGCTGAAGGAGAGCGTAATAGTCACTCAGGATGGCAAAGGTTATCTTAGAACTCCTAAGATGGGAACGAGCTTGGAACTCTTCTTGCATGCTCATCTTGAGAGAGGCGATGAAGACATCCCCTTGAACGACCTGTACCAGCATTACTTTGAATTCTGTCAAGCCTATGATCTGGAGATTCTTAACTTCAACAGGTTCGTTAGAGGACTGGCGAGATATGTTCCTATTGAAGAGGTTGTCGAAAAGGATGAAGAAGGAAAGAGCACTGTCAAGCTGATTGCTAAGGGAGTCTCCCTAACCAACAAGACAATAATGATCGAGAATGGAGCTGATAGATACTTCTACATAAAGAAAGGATTGTTCAAGAAGAAGCAAATCCCAGTGTACGTTGTTGTGGAAGGCATTCCTAAAACACTCAGCTTTTCTGAAGTTAAAGGAGTTGCAATCGATGGAGGAGGAAGCTTAAGGGTGATAGATGACGTTGGAATGGGGCAATTGCTGACAGAAACGATGTTGATGGGTGCAACGATAGGCACTCAGAAGATTTTCAAGGATATTAAGTTCTTGGTGCTGATTGCTGTGGTTTTCTCAATGCTCGCCATGATCTTCGGAATTTACGACATGATCTACATGAACAACTTGGTAAAAGCCGTCCACAGCTTGCAGGGGCAGGTAAACTCTCTCGTCAACGCTCTTAAGGGTGTGATAACATGAAGTTAGTTAGCAATCTTAAACAGGACATCAAGAAGATTTACGGTGAGAAGTTCGAACAGCTTGACTTCAAGTTTACAGTGATCTCGAAGAACTATCCCTTCTTTATTTCAGTTGTTTACAAGGCTAATTGCTTGAGCGAGATAATTTCGTTGTGCAAGGCAGTTCTTGACGAGGAGTATCTATCACCAGAGGAAGTTAAAAAGTTGATCAAGGATGCAATTATCGCTCAGCACTCACAGCTGATTGACTTGGCTGTTGATCTTGAACACCAGATGAACGAGATTTACTACTCTCAAATTCTCCCAGATCTGATCGAAGCTGGTTTCTTGACGAGATTTACTGTTCCTACTTACGTTTGGGAGGAGGATGAAGATGAGGAGTAAGGAGAGAGTAACTAACAGCGTTGTGGATATGATCAAATACGCTTACAATCCACCAGATGGCAGAAAAGCGTTTGTCGACTTCTTCATCTTCTCTCCAGAGTTGATGAAAGGTGTTGGTAAGACTTCTTTCGCTTTGAGAGTGATGTATCGAGTTTACGGCGATTGGGATGAGGCACTAAGCAGATTACACATGAATCCTGCCGATGCGATAGACATGCTTATAGATTTAGTCAGAAATAAGAGAAGAATTCCTGTTTTCGCAATGGATGATGTTGGAATGTGGCTTAGTGGTTTAACATTTAGTCTATCGAAAGGAAAATCTCGCCAAGCCATAGTGGCGTTCTACGAATTCTACAATGCTATCAGGACAGTTTCATCATCTTGCCTATTTACAGCACCAAAAAACGATATGATCAAATCATTACTCGGTCAAGTTAATTTCAAAGTTGCCATCTATCCGCATTCTGAAGACTACAGTTTAGCCAAAATTTACAAAGTGAAAGTTTCACCTCTGTTTCAAACATTCATAAAAACGAGTCATCAAGAAATATTTCCAATTAAATTGCCTGATGAGGTTTATCGTAAATACGAGGAAAAAAGATGGAATGCATTGGATTGGAAAGCACAAGAGTTAGCTAAGCTGTGGCAAGATGCTAAGGAAGACGTAATTGAGCCTGAAATGACTAAAAACAATATAATTAAAGAAGTATATATACCTCAGTGTTCGAGAAAAATAGAACTTAGACCTTTTAAGAGAACTACATTGTCTTCTGCTGATACTTATGCTGACAAAGTTAGTTTCCCAAAGACACTTGCAAAGAAATACAACCTCAGGAAAGGGGATATTCTACTTTGGTTCGATTTTGGATTCCCATTGGCTGTTCCAGATGCCTACTTTGAAGATTTTGTGAATATGTTCTTCAGAAAGGAGGAAGATGGCGATGCTGACATGGACGGTTCCAGCTGATTCTCCTCTTGCATGGATTATAGCGTTGGCAGTGTTAGGAGCATGGGTACTTGTCGGCATAAATCTCGCTTTCTCTTTTAGAGATTTTGAAACAGCTTGCAAGAAGCACAATTTGAACGATGTTGAAGTCTTCTTCAAACCATACAAGAAATATCCTGATGAGGTTAAGCGGTTAGCTTGGAGAAGCTGGTTCAGCTTGGCTTTTTGGGTTTTGTCCACTAAATTGTTGATGGGAGGTGGTGTGTATGGCAGGTAAGAAAAAAGTGTTGACATTTTATGATGTAAAGGCTAAAAAGAAATTTAAAACATCTAAATATAAAATAATTAGAAAAAAGGTAAGAGGGAAAACACACACTTTTGCTGTCGCAAAGAGTCCATATACGGGTACAGAATCTTGGAGAAGCTTGTATAGAGGAAAAAGGAAAGGTAAAGGGTGATTTGCGATGGTGTGGAGTAAAATAAAATCATCATTTAGTAAGCTGAGAGAGAATATAAAGGCTGAAAGAGAAGCAAGAAGAAAGCTAAGAGAAGCTGAAGAGAGATTAGTTGCCAGGGCTTATGTAAAAAAAGCACGTTCAGCTGGTGTGAAATTAACGGAGGATGAAGCTTTAAGAATTGTAAGATCGGAAAGAAGGGCGAGTGCTTTAAGAAAGACATTAGGAGAGTTTATAGAGCGGACTGGAGGACCACCAGAACTTGTAAAAGCATTCAAAACAAAGAAAGAGGACTTTTTTGAAAGAATATCAAAATTGGAAAGAAAATACGGTTATACTAAAGGAAAAAAGGGGCAGAGAAAGAAATCAAAGAAGAAGAGTGGAAAAAAGAGTGCTAAGAAGAGTAGAAGAAGGAAAAGAACTGTAACATTTAGAATTTCAATTTGATGAGGAGATGATTATGGCGAGAAAGAGGTTGTCAGGAACAAGATATAGAAAAAGGCAGAATGGTAGTAGAAGAAAGAATATAGCTAAAATCAAGAAGAAAGATCCAAGAACTGGTAGAAAAACATACTATTTGGGTTGGAGGGTCAAGGATACGGGAAAACCCGGACTGGATTCTGTTTCTGAATGTGAAAGAATTGCTAAGGCAATCTACAGAGACTACAAAGCTGGAAGGCTGAACAAAAGGGAAGCTAATGGCAGATTTGCCAGATTGCACAATACTGTAATTCCTAAAGTCTTCAAAGGTAGAGAGAAAGTGAAAGCCCAGAAAGCGGTTGAAAAGTATTGGCATAAACTTTGATATAAGGGGTGATTTTTGTGGTATCATTAGATGAAATCATTAGTCGGATCAACAGGTATTTCAATACTCAAGATTCTGCGAAAAAGCAAGAATTGCTAAACGAAATAGTTTCAAAAACTCAGCAATACTTACACGAACATCCTGAATTACAAAATAAAACAGCCACACAGCCTCTAACACCTCCTCTACCTCCACCGCCACCGTCCCCTCAGCCTTCTCAGCCTTCGCAGTCAAAGACTATACAGCAAAAACCTACAACACAAGCAAAGCCTCCAGCTTCACAACTCAAACCCAAGGAAATGTACTACTACGATGGCAGTTTGCACCCCGCACCGCCAAGCGACCCTGACAAGAAATATTATGTCTACAGAAGGGAAGGGGACAAATACGTCTACACTGGTTATTTCACGACAAAAAGGATCGAAGAACTAAGCAAAAAAGAATCTAAGGCTTGGAAGAAATACAATGAACTGATAGAGAAAAGAAAACAGCTTGAAATGGCAGGTCACTGGAAAGACGACGAGTGGTATAAAGTTTTCAAAGAACAACAGAGATGGAAAGAAATATGGAAAGGATATAAAAGACAAGTTGATGAATTAAGAGTTAAAGCAGGCATAATGTCGCATATGCCCGGAAATGCGCTTCCTACCGCACCTTTGCTCCCGCCTCCACCAGAAAGAGGTGTTTTAGACTATACTTCTCCCGTTGACACCAAAAAAGCAAGTGGGAAAGTTTATCGTAACGAAGGGCTTAAATCAGGATTGTACACTCCATCTGGATTTATCCCACTATCTAAACCTAAATCAAGCTCAAAATCGGGATTAATAGGTAGGGATGCTGGGCTTAGGGTTACAAAAAGTAATTCGGGCAGAGGTAAAAAGAGCAAGAAAGTGTTCAACGAGGCTGAAGTTGGACTAATTCCACCAGATGTTGTTTTAGGCAGAATTGAAACCGAAATAAAGTCCAAGCCATATACTGAGCTTGAGGTTGAGGCATACAAGTTGTCTAAGGAGTTAGAGAAAGAATATAATCAGATTTTAAGCGAAAAGCAGAAACTTGAAGAGTTGAAGCTTAAGGCTCGCAACAATCCTGCTTTAGCAAAGCAGATAAATGAGAGAATTGCAAAGTTCAACGAAAAGGTTGCAAAGTTCAACGAGAAGAGGGCAAAGCTGGAAAGAATGAGCAAGGAGCTTGAAGTTCGTGCTCCTTCAGAGGTCAAGTTCCTAAAAGCAGTCTCTAACATAAGAAAGGATTACGAAAAATACTTGGACTCTCTAAAGTTTGGACCACTAAAAGGTTTGGCAATGGGTGCTTTTGATACAACAACCGGTTTACTAACTCTTGTAGCTGGAACCATTCATGAGGAGAGGGCAAGGTTAGAACTTGCTAACAAGCCTAAGAAGAAAGAAGAGTTCTTTGGAATGGAGTGGGAGTCGTTTAACAAGCAACTTAGCGAAGGATTTGAGTGGGCAAAGTCTAAACCGCAGGAGAGTATTCCTTATGTTGCATCTTCGTTAGTTACAGGTGCTTTAATTGGCAAAGCTGGTGGAAAATCGATAGGTGTTGCTTCCGACATAGGAAGAAGCTTCAAGGCTAAGCTGACAGAGTTTAAACCCGTTGATGCCATGCTAATAACCTCAAAAGGTGCCAAAAGAATTAAACCACAAAAACCTCTCATCCCGCAGGTTGGACTCACTAAGCTTGAAACCGTTAAGCCTGTTATTGTGGAAACTACCGAGAAAGGGTTGGTTAAGACTGGAAAAACACTCACATTGGTTGAGAAATCCGCTGGGGTTGGAAAAGCATTACAAGTAAGCAAATCCGAAAAAGCCGTTAGAGGGGTAGAGTTCAAGGCTAAAACTACAAGACTTGGATACGAAGTTAATACAGAACCTTTCGAAGTGATTTACAAGTTCAAGAACCGTATAGGTCAGAAGGCATATGCGAGAGTACGTTATGGCGAGGGAGAAACTTCCGTTGCGTTCAAATCTCCCAAGAAAGCGGGACTTTTACACATTAAAGTTGAAGAAACTCACCCAATCGTTGAAAGGTTCGATGAGGCTTTTATCAAGCAGACTAAGCCAAGAGGAGGAACAAGCAGATCATTAAGGATTGAGGAAGTTGCAAAGGATTTCGAGGAGAAGGTTGGTTTAGGTAAGTTGTTTGAAAGATTTGAAAAAGCCAAAGCAGAAGAGCAAGCAAAACCTATTGAGAGGAGTTCCAAGGTTGGAAGGCAGGAAGTTAAAACGGTAGAAAGGACGGCTGGAAGAGTTCACTACTTCGACATAGACGTTGGAGAGTTCGTAAGGAGAGAAATTGTAGAAAAAAGTCCTAAACCTTCAACATTTTTTACTCCTACGATGCCAATGGTTAGACATACATTTGAAATTTGTTCAATTCCTGCAGTTGGTGCCTTAAACTTATTACAAGTTTCTCAGACATCTAAACAGCCGAAAACAACACATAAGATACGTGAAATTGTAGAAATACGTCCTCAAGAAGGTAGTTCACCAGAGTATAAACCCTCCTTAGCCTTTCAACTGCATGTTCCTCCTATATCTTCAGGTCTAAACTTATTAATTCCTAAGATTTTGCCTGAAAAGCCGAAAACAACACCTAAACCACACATAGGTTTAGAAAACACGATTGTACCAAGCACAAGAACTGATGAGGGAACTGGTGAACGCACTAAAACAGTTCCATTCGTTGGAATATCTCCCTTCGTTGGCACAATTCCAGAAGTTAATACTATAGTTAATACTATACCAAATACTTTACAAGAAGTTAATACTTTAACAAATGTAAATGTAAAAACAACACAGACCACAGAAACAGCACAAAGAACGACAACAAGTACCTCACCAGTTAGAGTTAGACCAGTTAGCCCACCAGCACCACCAGTTACCCCTCCGCTTGCAACACTTCCTCCTTTGCTTACTCCACCACAACTCAAGGTTGGTGGAGGAGTGTTCAATATACCTACAGTTGGAGGAGTGAAAGCAGAGGACAAGAGAAAACAATCATACGTTGGTTTACTTGCAGGATTTGCTGAATTAAACGCTTTCGAGTTGTTCACGGGTAAGAAAGGTGCTCATTTACTCGTTCCAGAGATTGCATCTCCTTACTGGGAGAAATCATTAGCAAGTGCAGGATTTGTTGAAGTTCCAACCGCTCAGGAGATTTTGGGTAGTAAGAAGAAAAAGAAGAAAGGGAGGGGGAAGAAGAAATGATTAGGAATAGAAGAGGGCAGTTCACGATCGCTGGACTGTTCGCATTGCTTATTATGTTAGTCGTGAGTGTCAAGCTCCTACCTATAGTGTATCAATACTGCGAAGAAGGTGCTCAGTTAGCAGAATCTAAAGGAGATGCTCTAACAGCCTTCCTACTGCGTTTAATCCCTGTTAGCATAGTTATAAGCGAGTTAATGGCAATTTACTACTACGCAAAACCGATAATAGTGAGGGAGTAGTATGAGGTCTAAATTATTTTTACCAATTATTATTTTTACTGTATTATTGTTTGGGGTGGTAGGGGTAGCTAATGCCATCACCCTCGACAACGACGGTGGTGGAGCATGGGCGGAATACATGTCCTTCCCGCTTGAGACCACTCCATCAGAGTATGCACAATACAGAATCGTAATCGATAACACGACATGGACGATTTACAATGCGACAGGAGGGGTGGAAATAACGGTAAGCTATGACGGCTTTTGGAGCAAAGTGCAGGACGATGGCGATGATATTCGTGTTTTTAACCAGTCAGATCAGCTCTACTTCTGGATAGAGGAATGGGATTACGCAAACCAAACTGCGGTGATTTGGGTTAATTTGACGGCAGGAAGTTCAGAGCTAAACATTGCTTACGGGAATCCGAGTGCAACTAAATCAAGCTACGAAAATGGAGAACAAGTTTTTGAGTTCTTTGATGACTTTGAGGGTAGTCTGAATACATCTAAGTGGTCAGGGGATACTAATTATGTAGAAGTTGTAAACGGACTATTACATGGCTTAAGTGCTTCAAATTGGCATGAAATAAAACATACACAAGCAGGCAACATACTTGGCAAAATTGTAGAAGCAAAAGCAAAAATTACATCAGAATCTTCCTATACCAAGCCTGTGCAGATAGGCGATGGAACCCATAGCTTTGCTTTCAGACAGGAGTATAATAATAATGACCTTCTGGAAGTAATCGATGGGTCAACTACAACTAAAAAGCCGGATGAAAATGCAATTAATGAGGATGTTTATGATGTCTATAAAATCATTGTTTACGAAGATGGTAGCTGTAGATTTGTAAACAGTCTTACTGAGAAACTCTCAACAGATTTTACAGATGTTAAGCTTCAGAATACTGGAACAATTGAGATCAAACTCTACACCGGTACATCATACTGGGACTGGATACGTGTTCTTAAGCTCGCGGATCCGACAGATTTTAAGACTCCACTTTACATAGTAAGTAAAAGTCCAGCTACAAATTTGACACTATACTATGGATTTGAGAGGCAATTTAGTGTGCACTTAAGCACATATGCTAATGTATCATGGTATTTAGATGGCAGTAAAATCAAAACTGATACGAATGTCTTGAACAGTAGCTTAACTGTAACCTTTACCGATGTCGGTACTCACAAAGTAGATGTAATGGCTACAAATGGCGCACACACTGTCACTACATGCTGGAACATTGAGGTTGTTCAATATGAGTTAGTAAGTCCAATCGTTGATCCAACACACTTGATTCTATGGTTAATATTTGACGAGGGTAAAGAACCGATTAAGGACTACAGCGGGCATAGTTATACCATTTCTGCAAACGGCAACTTCGTAACGGGTAGATACGGCTATGGCTTTAACGGTTCGCTTAGCATCTCGATTTCAAAACCTACGAACTACACTATTGTGTATTGGCTGAAAGAAGACGATGGGTGGCATTTCTATGCTTTCACAAACACAGCTAAATACAAAGACTTGAAGAGCGGAGATTACACGGAACATTTCACATGGTCTACAGAGCTCAGCTTTGACAATGTAATAATCGATGACATAAAAGCCTACAACGCAACCTTGAGCTTTGAACAGATAAAACAGATGTATGAAGCTCTCCGTGTCAAATTCTACGACGAGAGCAGTGGTGAGAAGATAAAAGCAAACGCTACCATATTCAACGCCAACTACAGCATTAACCTCCAAGTCGATTCAATTACTAAAGAAGCAGTATTATTCCACAGTCAAGTGCCAGAATACGGCAAGTATCAAGTAAAAGTCGAAGCTGGAGGATACTCTCCAAGATATTACGGTGTAAATCTAACAGATGATAAAAGAATAGAATTAGACACTTATTTACCTCCAAGTGATAAATCCGTGTTGATAATCTTCCAACTCGAAGATAACGCCAATTTCTACAACAACAACACGATGCTAATCCTCAAGAAAGCTATTGGGAATGAATCCAAGACTATATATCAGAACTACTTCGACATCGAGAAGAAATGTAGTGTTTACTTAATTAAAGACGACATTTACCACGTCTATGTTGATAACGGAATCGAAACGAAATATCTTGGAATTTACTCAAGCGCAGTCTCGACAAATGCAATACTCAAAATTGGAGAAGAGATCAGTCAAATTATTCAAAAAGGCGTTACACTACCTCTTCACACTGTAACCCTAATCGTTATCAAAGCCCTGAAACCCTACGCTCACGTTCCAATCGCTGTTAGAGACACAGTTCACGGTAACTCTTATGTTGTCTACACCGACGATGAAGGAAAAGCTGTTATCTGGGTCAATAGCACCATCCCCTACGAGATCGACGTGAACAACAGCGAGAAAGTTATCAAAGCATTCCTACCGCTTGAAGAGAAATACATCGTAGTCGTTCCATATAATGGAACTCTGCTTAATCAAACCTACAATGTCTTGTACAATGTAACAAACTGTAGCGTTCTCCAGATTGGCAAAAACATAAGCTCTCAGCTTTCGCCTTCGGCAAGAGGGATTTTGACGGCTATAATCCTGTGGGCAGTAATGCAGAGTACTGTAAGAGTTGTCGGGAACGTCAGTGTGGTAGGCTTGGCAGTTTTGGTCATATTAACAATCATCGGCTTAGCAGATCCGATGTCCTGTGTGTTCGCCGGGATGTTCGTTGTTGGAATGTACGTGTTAAAGAGGTGGTTGTGATGTTGGGAACGGCAAGCAAAATCATAATCCTCTGCATTCTAATAGGAGTCTGCCTTCAACTCGCTGGAATTCAAACGATAGACGTAGATTACTACAACTTAACAGAAAATCCACTCGCTTTAGCAGGCTCACTTGTAAATTCAGCCTTAGGTCCAATAAACCTGCTGAAACCAGTATTCGACTCAAACACTCCCGTTGAAGTTAAAGCTATCATGCTGATATTTGCCGTCCCCTTGAGTGTTGCATACGCTTTGGCTTGGTTAAGCTGGTTGAGGGGGAAGGTGCTATGACTTGGTGGAACCTAACCCAAATCCAAGCGGATATATTCAACATGTTTCTAACAGTATTCGGCAGTACAGAACTCGTTTTCGTGTTCGTGTTAGGATTCTTCGCATTCCTTTGCGTAATTGGCAATTTAAAGGTAGAAGAGGCAAGCATAGTGTTCATCCCGCTCGTGTGGGGGATCGTTGCAGATGGTTGGCTACCTTTATGGGTAAAGGCGTTGTTCGTGTTGGCTATCGCAGTTGTATGGTTCATGGCATTCCTCAGAGTAGTTAGAGAAGGGTGATAGCATGAAAAAGAGAAAAACAAACGGAAAGGGTTTCATAGTGGATATAAAAATACAAGAGTTGGATTTCAAGCCAGTTCTTAAGGGCAGATTTGTAGTCCCTACCTTAGAAGACTTCTTCGAACAATTGAAAAGAAAAATAGGTTGATAAAATGGCTAAAAGAAAAAAGAGAAGGTGGTTTAGAATTTCAAAATTCAAAAAAGGAAAAGAATGGAGGTTTAGAGTTATTATTTTTGACAAACCACTTTTCGGTTTTAACAGCCATAAACTCCCAAGAGCAGTTAAAAGAGGAGATACAAGACCAATAAAACACATTCATATCTACAGTAGCAAAAGACATATACCTCTTGATATAAAGTATGTTAGATATGTCCTCTCCGACGCTTGGAAGAGTTTTAAGAAGAGAAGAAGAAAGAAGAATAAGGGAAATTGAAGAGCAGATTAACAAGCTTAGACAGAAGTATGGAATGGATTTCGATGAGTTTTTCGATGCTACCGAAGATTTGAGACAGTTTGAACAGTTGATGAAGAAGGGTTTTGACCCTGATGAAATTCTTAAGGATGTTACCGAGTGGGAAAACCTCCTTGACGAACTCGATGAATTGAAGAAGAAAATCAAATCCTTAGAGTAAAATTGTTATTTTTATTATTGCGTTATGTAAAATCCCTCTCAACTGAAATTCAAGATAAGGGTATATTCAAACCCTACCCTGAAAACCGCTCAGAGAGCTTGTTTTCGTGTCAAGGTTTGGCAAAGTTGTTAGGACTAAGCCTGTTACCTCTTGACTCAACCCATAGTTGAGTCTTGATTCATAATTTCTAATACTACTTACGATAGCTTACTCCATCTCTACTGTACCTCCATGTGACACCTGATGGGGGAGGTGCTTTATCCTTCCAACTATCTATTCCTGAACAATTATGCTTTGGAGGAAGCCTATGTTCCGAACAGAACAATTGCCCACAGTAGTTGCATCTGTAAGGCATGAATGTTCTCTTACCACAAAAAGCACAATTAGCGAAAAGTGGAGGTAAAAGATCGCTAACTCCCGAAGGTTCCTCATAGTATTCGTAATCTCCATAATCTGCTTTAGCTCTAAACGGAATCTTTCTCAAAGATATAACACTGCTTAGCCCCAAAACTAATAATGCTAAGTTCATTGAGAAATCTACAAGGGCGAAAGTGCTCGCCTTTAGGACTTTCACTAATTGATCAACATTACCAACAATAAAGTATGGAATTGTGTTTAACAATCCAGCAAAAGCAACTAAAACACCCATTATTTTCCTCATTCTCCATCTCAGTAGATTAGAACCCATTTTCATCAGAAAGTATCCAATTACAAAATAGCTGAATTGGAAAATTGAATAGCCGACCTTAGCATCCAAAGAATAGTTAAAGGTAACTACTCCAGCAACAAGAGTCGAGAAAGTTAGTAGAAAACTAATGGCGTAGATCGATCCTATCGTTAAAGCAATTAGTCCTACAATAGTATAAGCTATTCTCTTCCTTGGTCTTTTTCGTAGATATGAATAGACCAAATAGATTATAAATAACCATATCAGTCCGCTTTCAAGAGATTTGAGCTTTATCCATGCTTGAAGCTCAGGGAAGACTATATAATCCATTATATCACCAGATTTAGCTTTACTGCTTCAAGTTTTTTAGTTAAGCCAATATCGTTAATATCATAAATTTCGAAGTAAATCTCTCCTTTATGCGGTAGCGATTCAAATACATAAACCACAGTATTGTTTTCCTTAGGATATAATTCGATAGGACTAAGCGGACAACCAAATTTAATGTTTGACCCCTTTAATCCTAAACAAGAAGGAGAAGCAAGACAATACTTATAGATTGGTCTGTAAACTTTACCTGACTCGTCAATTACAACTAAATTAGCTACAATAAACGCAACCCTCTCCGAACCAATGTTCTTAAACCATAGCTTAACTAAATAGATCGTATGCTGACTATTATCTATGATGCCTACATTATCAACATCATATCCTATCGAAACTGGAAAGGATCGTAAACTTGAGGATTCTAAGCTTGGAAAAGACATTTTAGATGCTATTTGTTGACTGCATCCACTTAAGATTAAACCCGCTATAACCAACAAGAATATCAACAACCGAAACCCATAAATCCTCCTAACTCTTAAGGATAGACAACCTCTCCTCATTCCCCCACCCAGTCCTAAACCCACTATGCTAAAACTTAACCATTTCGATTTCTATTATCAATTAGTTGTTAAAGAAGTTGTTAAAGACTGTCTTAACGTCCCCTTCTT
>Ga0256842_1002109_pt1 | contig 14765 bp, 15 predicted proteins | sample 4559240metaG_FD_185973 | JGI IMG/M metagenome (GOLD analysis project Ga0256842, IMG submission 185973) | Hydrothermal vent microbial communities from Guaymas Basin, Mexico - 4559-240 | ecosystem: Environmental > Aquatic > Marine > Hydrothermal vents | place: Mexico: Guaymas Basin | collected...
TGGGTGAGAAAAATATAAAAAAGAATGTATTATTGATTTTTAGCAAAGATGTTATGTATAATCCTGTAATTTACAAGCTTGCAGCAGATTTTAGAATAATATTTAATGTATTAGAGGCAAAGATATTACCCCGTCAGGAGGGGAGGCTTATTCTACAGCTCATGGGTACAGAAAAACAAATTGAAAAAGGGGTTAAATATCTTGTAGATGAAGTGGTAAAGGTAGAAATTCTTGCTGAAAAAATCAAAAGAGATGAAGATATTTGTGTACATTGCGGTGCATGTCTTGCAGTTTGTAGAGCTGATGCCTTATTCTACGATGCTAAGAGTGCCAAGATCTTATTTTCAGCAGAGCACTGCGTGGCCTGTGGACAATGCGAGTTAGTTTGTCCTGTAGGTGCAGTGAAAACAGCATCTATAGACATGGAACTAACTTAAATTAGAGGGAAAAATAAGAACATAGGTTAATTTGGCGGCGCTTAGAAATTATATAATTTATTCAGCAATTCTCGGTGAATTTATGGGTTCAGATTACATGGGTTTTAGATAATAGTCATAGTCAGCGATCCCACACCTCAAGGCAGGGGCATGTAAAAAACAAGGCCGGAAGCTGACCAGCCTGAGTCCTTTGAGGGCTACGTTTTTTTAAGGTCCCCTTGTCATTTCCTTGACAATTCTTTGATGTGTGTTAAAGGGAAATCTGTTTTTTATAGCTTTTTTTAATTACAACTAGCTGATTTTTTTAGCAAATTCCATTTTACGCTGAGCTAAGACTAAGTCAGTGAACATTAATAGGATAGTGTTTATAGATGGTGGAAAGGTGATTAGAGATGAATGACTTAGAAAAATATTTTATGCAAAATAAGGGGAGGTTGATCGATAAATGGAAACATTATTTTGAAATTTATGATCGTCATTTTTCGCGTTTTAGAGGTACGAATGTTCATGTTGTTGAATTTGGGGTATCCCATGGTGGTTCTTTACAAATGTGGAAACATTACTTTGGGCCAAAGGCCAAAATATTTGGAATAGATATTAACCCCTATTGTAAGCAATTAGAAGAAGAGCAGATTCAAATATTTATTGGAGATCAAGAAGATAGAAACTTTTTAAGGTCATTAGTAAAAAAGATCCCCAAAATAGATATATTGATTGACGACGGGGGACATACAATGAAACAACAAATACGTACTTTTGAGGAATTATTTCCTTATATTGATAAAAACGGTGTGTATCTATGCGAGGATGTGTTTACCTCTTATTGGTGGGAATTCGGAGGAGGTTACAAAAAACGTGGTACTTTTATAGAATATAGCAAAAATTTTATTGATTATATTAATGCTTGGCACGCTAGGAAAACAAGCAGATTAACTGTTACAGAATTCACCAGGTCAGTTTATTCGATATGTTATTATAATGGTATTATTGTAATTGAAAAACGACCAATAAAAAAACCTATTCGTTTAAAAACTGGAACACCAGTAGAACAAATTTCAAATTATCGGTTGCCAAATCGCTCGGCATATTACTTTATACAAAGATTAAAACTAATTTTAGACCGTTTTACAAGGCTTTTTAAGCGGTAGTATATGGTTATTATATAGATCCAGAGATGGGGTTAGTACAACTAAAATTAGTTCACAGATACGCCGATAAAGGTATTGGTTAATCTGGGCAGTAAAAGATATAATAAAGAACTATAAAAGGTGAGTATAGGTGAAGATAAAGTTATTTGTAAAACGAGTTTTTGATATATTTTTTTCTTTATTAGGTCTAATTTTTCTTTCTCCTTTATTTTTTATTATAGCCATTTTAATTAAAATTTTCAGTTCCGGGCCTGTATTCTTTAAACAGGAACGAATAGGAAGAAAATTTAAGCCTTTTCTTTTATATAAATTCCGAACAATGATCCCTGGTGCTGATAAAAAAAGGCCCATTGCTTGTATCTGATAAAGATTTACGTGTTACTAAAATAGGTCGTGTATTGCTGAAAACAAAGATGGATGAACTCCCTCAACTTATTAATGTGTTGAAAGGGGACATGAGTTTAGTAGGGCCGCGTCCAGAACTTAGGAAATATGTAGATAGATATAAAGAAGATTATAAAGAAATCCTGAAAATAAGGCCAGGCATAACAGATATTGCTTCTCTGACTTTTCGCAATTTAGGGGAATTGTTAAAAAACAAGGAAAATCCAGAAGATTATTATATTCATATTATCCAGCCAGAAAAAATAAAATTGGCTAAGGAATATCTACAAAAGATGTCCCTTTGGTTTGATGTTCAACTTATTTTTAAAACCATTTTAAGTATTTTCTATCCTGCCACTCTTATTAATAATTTAGTTCAAAGACTTGCCCCTTATCGCCAGGTATTGACAATAGTTATTCAATTAATCCTTTTGGCTTTTGCCAATTATTTTGCCTTTTTCCTTAGATTTGATGGTAATATACCACCCCATCAAATGACTATCTTTTTAAAATATCTTCCGTTACTATTGTTAATTAGAATAATATTTCTCTATTTGTTTGGTTGTCATAAAGGACTTTGGCGTTATACTAGTATACAAGACCTTCTATTAATCCTTTATTCTATTATAGTCAGCTCGATATGTTTCTTTATTTTTATAAATTATATTTTTAATGAGCCATACTATCATATAAGTATTTACTTTATAGATGGAATTTTATCTCTTTTATTTTTAAGTGGAATAAGATTAGTTAGAAGATTTCGTATTATGTTAAATGATACAACACTATATAATAAAAAAAGACTTCTTATTATTGGAGCAGGAGATGAGGCTGAACTTTTTCTTAGAGAATTGGAATTCAAACCTTCTTTTTATCAAGTTATTGGTCTTATTGATGATAATCCTCAACTAAAAGGGGTTAAGATTAGAGGAGTAAAAGTATTGGGTACAAGAAAAGATTTACCTGACATCATTCGACGAAAAGCACCAGATGAAATTTTGATAGTTATCCCCTCTGCATCTTCAGAATTTTTACATGAAATAGTAGTAGATATTAAGAAATATGAAAAACCTGTTAAAATAATGCCAGATTTATGGCAAATTCTTTTAGGCAAAGGATGTCTAGAACAAATCAGATATGTTGAGCCTGAGGATTTACTTTTTCGTTCTCCTGTTGTTAGTTTTAAAAATAATTCAAAGCTATTCTATAGAAATAAAGTAATAATGGTTACAGGAGCAGGAGGATCAATTGGGGCCGAACTTTGTAGACAACTAGTAAAGTTGCAACCTAACTTACTTGTTCTTTTTGAAGAACATGAAGAAAATCTTTATAAAATAGAACTTGAATTACAGGATAACGCAAATATTATACCTATAATTGGAGATATAAAGGACAAGAAAAGGGTGGAAGAAATTTTACAAACCTATAAACCTCAAATTATTTTTCATGCTGCAGCCTATAAGCATGTGCCTCTTATGGAATCTAATGTAAGTGAAGCTTTTAAAAACAATGTTATTGGTACAAAAATAGTAGCAGAACTTGCTGATAGATATGAGGTGGAAAAATTTATTTTTATTTCTACTGATAAAGCTGTAAATCCTGTTAATGTAATGGGAATGACTAAAAAGATTGGTGAGCTTATTATTTTAGAATTATCTCAAAGTTCATTTAACACTAAATATTGTGCAGTAAGATTTGGTAATGTTCTGGAGAGTAGTGGGAGCGTTGTTCCTCTCTTTAGAGAACAAATTAGAAAAGGTGGACCTGTAACAATTACTCATCCTGAAATTACGCGTTATTTTATGACAATCCTGGAGGCAGTGCATCTTGTATTGCAAGCAGCTATAATAAGCCAGGGAGAAGAAATTTTTGTTTTAGACATGGGAAAGCCAGTAAAAGTATTGGAGTTGGCGAAAAGAATGATAGAACTTTATGGGTATGTACCTGGTAAAGATATAGAGATTAAGTTTATAGGTCTAAGGCCAGGGGAAAAGTTGTATGAGGAATTATTTAATAAAAATGAACAAGTTGAAAAGACATCCCATCCAAAAATTTTTAGAGGAAAAGCTAATTATCATAAGATAGCTGTATTAGAAAAAATTGAGGCCTTGAGGAATAAAAATAAAATATTAAAGGAAGATTTAGAAGCAATTTTAAAAAGTGTAAACTGAACTCATTATAAAACAACCTCTCTAACGTGCTCAATGTCATTTTTACAGATCTGATTTGAATTTAATGATAAAAACATTATGAAATTGTGGAACTCAAAGTTTAAAAAGGATTTGTTAATAAGTTATCTAAGTGAAGCTATTGTTATTATTGTAGGCTTTTTGCAACTTCTCTTAATTAATAAATATTTTGGGGTAAATATATATGGACAATTAGCTATTATTAAATCATCAGTTGGGTTATTTAGCTCTTTATTGACAGCAAAAACCAGTGAATCAGTTACAAGATTTTTTAAAAAAGAAGAGTTAAATAAGAATTATGACAGAGCAAATTTTGTATTGCTTGTAGGATTTATTATTGACTTTATTACAGCTAGTTTGTTGTTGCTTCTTATATACTTGTCTTCCGATTTTATATCAATTACTTTCTTAAAGAATAAATATTTATCGTACGATATAATTGTTTATTCTTTTGTTATTTTTATTACTTTTTTAAAACAGACATTTATAGGATTTTTTCAATCAAAGGAGATGTTTTTGAATATATATATAGTAGATGTAATTGAGTCAGTAATTAGAATTTTATTTTTGCTATATTTTATCTTTCTTTTAAAGAAAAATGATTTGCTATGTGTTATATACTCATTTTTGGCAGGTAGTATATTTTCATTTTTTTTTCTTATTTGTGCTTTTGTTAAATATTATAGAAAATTTTTCTTAAATAAGATACATTTCGATAAAATTTTGTTGAAAGAATATTTGAATTTTAATATTAAAACTTTTATATCAAGTACGTTGAAAGTTGGGGCTAGAAATGTAGATAATTTAATTTTAAGTTATTATGTTAATTCTGAAACTGTTGGAGTTTTTGAAACCCTTAAAAAATTGTTTTCTCCACTTTCATTTATCCTGTCGCCATTTTCTTTCATCACATTAAGCAAATTTGTTTTATATTATGAAAAACAAAATTTTAAATTATTATATTATTACATAAAAAAAGTGACATTAGGTTTAATTGTTGTATCATTAATTATATTAATGTTTTTATTTTCTATATTGAAATTATTTTTGTATTATCAAAATATTATATGTAATGATGATATTATTGTTGCATTTATTATACTAGGTATTTATTATATGTTGCCAATTTTTATATGGTGGGCAAGGAATTTTATTATTATGTACAACCCATCATTTACAATTTATTCAAATTTATTTTTAACAATAAATTCGATTTGGATTCCTGTATTTTTATATAAATTAAATTATTTTAGTGGATTGATTACAATTTGTCTTGGAATATTGATTGCGTATATACCAAGTTGGTTGTTTGTTCTTTTAGTATGTTTTAATTTTATAAAAAAACCAAAGTCATATTTTAAAATTAAATCTTAGAATTAAAAAGCTTTGACAGATAAATCAAACTTTAATAAAATTTCAACAAGTTAATAAACAGGTTGTGTATAAATGGCAAATTTTGATTGAAAATATCTTAAAAATAAAAGGGTTATTATGTCAGAAGATAACTTGTTTACAAAATTGGTTTGGAATGAGAAGTGGAGGGGAGGTAAAAAGCAAATACAATATAAACATTTAATTATTTTTGACCTGTTAAAACCTGAGGATAAAGACAAAAGGATTTGTGATATAGGATGTGGAAATTGTATTTTGTTTGATATTCTGAAGAAAGAAGGATTTCCTGTGGCTAATATGTTAGGGGTGGATTATAGTGAGTCTTCCATTAAAATTTGCAGGGAAAAGGGTTATAGTGTTGTTCAGAGAAATTTTTGGGATTTAAATATAAAGTGTGATTTGGTTATTTTAGTGGACGTATTAGAACATTTGTATCCTCCCAATTTGGTAATGAAAAAAATTAAAGAGATCTCTAAAGAAGCGATAATAGTGGTGCCTAATTTTAATTTTATACTGCAGAGAATAGAGGTGTTATTAGGAAAAGTTCCTTTTCAAAACAAGGTAAATAGGGGAGGACATATAGTTTGGTTTAACCATAAGTTTTTAAGAAACTTGGTTACAAGTTCAGGATTTGAAATAATAAAAGAAGTACATTGTTATCCTAAGATGTATTCAAAGCGATGGAAAGTTATTACAAAGTTTTTTGAAAAATTTCCGAATATTTTTGCACTTGAATTTGGAGTAAGGATAAAAGCAAAAGGAGATTAATAATATGAAAGTTCTTTCAGAAAAGTTAGGAGAAGATATAGAGTTGTTATATCAATCAGTTTCTGATTATTAAGCTAATAAAGGAGCTATTAAAAGGAAAAAGTCTGATAAGGACTTTATTGAATCTCATTTTGGAAAAAATTGAACTTAATGGATGTATTTTAGATTTGGGAAGCAAAACAGAGAAGGCTTCTTGCTATAGATTTTTAAGAAAAGGTAAAATAAACAAAATTATTTTTACTGATAAAAATCCCAAGGATCCCCAGGTTGTAAAGCTTGATGTTGAAGAAGAGTTTCCTTTTAAAGATGAAGAATTTGATATGGTTTTGGCTATATTTTTATTTGCACATATTTTTGATCATAAATTTTCTTTTAATATATAAAGTGCTCAAGAAAAAAGGTAGATTTTTTATGGCTGTTCCTTTTATTTACCAGTATCAACCTGATCCAGAAGATTATTTTAGATTTACTCATGCAGCTTTAATAAGGTTAGGTAAGATAAGCGGTTTTAAAACTATAAAAATATACATACTTTCTGAGGGTATTTTTACAACCTTAGGAGAAAAAATGGTAAATTTACTTATTCCTGGGAGGTTAAAATATTTAAAATCGCTTGTAAGGACTATAATTCTTACTATAAATATAGTCGCAGATAGATTTATTAAAATTATAATTCCTTATGATTATTTTTTTAAATTGTTAAAAAGGTTTCCATTAGGTTATTTAGTAGTATATGAAAAGAGGGAAAATTAAATATGATAAAAATACTGAAACATCTTCCAGCTATTATACTAAATAAAATACTGGCAAAGGTTTATTCTACTCCTATTCCGGTAGTTTTAATGTATCATTCGGTAAGTGATGCACAATTCCTCTCTACTATTCCATTTTCTTTATTTCGCAAGCAAATTGATTGTTTATTTAGAAAAAAACGAAGAATAATCACTTTTGATGATATTTCCTTTAAAGAAATAAACAATAAAGATGTCTTATTAACTTTTGATGATGGTTACTTAGATAATTACGAAGTTGTTTATCCTCTACTTGACAAATATAACTATAAAGCAATTGTGTTTATAACTACTGGTTTTATAGGCAAAAAATTTAAAAATTTACCGATGCTTTCAAAGCATCACATTAGAGAAATGGCAGAAAGTGGTTTGTTTAAAATAGGTGCTCATACTGTTAATCATCCTAAATTAAATAAACTTTCCTATAAAGAACAAAAATTTGAAATAGAATATTCAAAAAAATTTTTAGAAGATTTAGTAGGAATGGAAATAGTAGATTTTGCTTACCCCTTTGGAAAGTATAATGAGATTACTTTACAAATACTACAAGAACGTGGATTTAAACGAGCTTATACTGTAATTCCAAGTTCATTGAAAAATATCTGTAATCCTTTTTTAATTGGAAGAATGCCTATTCTGAAAACTACTACTCACTATTTTGAAACTCTTCTTTGCGAAGGGTATTTGAAGTATTGTAACTATAGGAGAGTTTACCCATGAGAAAACCTGATTTTATAGGAATAGGTGCCCAAAGAAGTGGTACATCCTGGTTGTATGCTTGTCTTTTTGAACACCCTGAAATTTGTATGCCTAAGAAAGAAATACATTTCTTCAGTCGAGAAAGCAATTGGCGAAAAGGTATAGAATGGTATGAAAAAATTTTCAGTATTTGTGCTGAAAACAAAATTTGCGGTGAGATTTCAACTTCTTACCTTGCTTCTTTTGAAACTCCTAAACGAATTTTTGAGAGATATGGCAAAGAAATTAAATTCTTTGTCATTCTTAGAAATCCGATAGAAAGAACCTTTTCAGCTTATAAAAACGCTATTATTGGAAAAGAAATTCCTAAAAACATTTCATTTGAAGACGCTATAAAGGAATTTTCTTTTTTAATAGAGTACTCGCTTTATGGTAAATATCTACCGGCGTACTTTGAATTATTTGATAGGAATTTTAAGGTATTTTTTTATGATGAGTTAAGAAATAATCTTGAAGGTTTTATTAAGGTAGTCTATAGATTTTTGGGGGTAACTACATCTTTTAGACCTACTTTTTTAGACAAAAAAGTCAATCCGTCCCGTAATGTTAGATTTGTATTTATTGATCGTTTAATTTATTGGAGTTCAGTTTTAATAAAAGAAAAAATTTCTCAAAAGCTTTGGTGGTATATAAAAAAATCTGAAATTCCAGGTATAATTAGAAAAATAAATACGATAAGAAAAGAGGAATCTATACCTCAGGAAGTGAGGAATTCTTTATCAGAAATTTTTGCAAAAGATCTTGAAAAACTTGAGGAATATGTTCCAGAGATAAAAAGGTATAAAGAAAAATGGTTAAGTTTAAAATAGCTTTTATATGTCAGGCAGTAGATGAAGATGATCCTATAGTTAGTTTTTCTTTAGACTGGATAGAAAATTTGTTGAAAAATGAAAAAGTGGAAAAACTTTATGTATTAGGACTTCGTGTTGGAGAGCATAATTTTAATGTTAAAAATAATAAATTGCAGATATTCCAAATAAAGAAAAATAACAAAATAAAAACGTTAATAAACTTTTTCAAAATTATTCAGAAAATTGTCAAAGATGTAGATTTTTTCTTTATTCATCAAGGAGGACCTTATCCTCTTCTTCTTATGCCATATAAGATTCTTTTTGGTAAAAAAATTTTTCAATGGAAGGCACATCCGTATATAAGTTCTTTAATGAAATTTTATGCCATCTTTTGTGATGATTTGATTTTTACTTCAGTGAAAGATTCTTTCCCTTTAAACTTAAAGAAAATAAAAACAGTAGGTCAGGGAATAGATACATCTAAATTTAAACCTTTACCAGTGCTTAAGAAACGTGGTATAGTTGTTTTTGGGAGATTAAGTAGGGTAAAAAATATACATCTTATAATTGAAATGGCAAAAGTTTTGAGAGACAGTTTTAATTTAAATTTGAAAATTGATTTTATAGGACCATATAATAAAAAAGATGAATATATGCTGTTTATTTTTAATATGGTAAGAGATTGGAATTTGTCAGATAATATCAAATTTTTAGGAAAGGTAAACAGAAAAGATTTGCCTAAAATTCTTCCCCAATATAAAATTATGGTTAGTGCTAATGATGGGGCACTTGATAAAGCTATGGTAGAAGGAATGGCGTGTGGATTGCCTGTAGTTTCTCATAATTCTTCTTTTAAATCAATTTTAACTAAATCTGTTGTAAATTATTTATGGGTTTCTACTAAAAGTCCAGAAGAATATGCAAGTAAAGTATACAAAATTTTAACAAATGATAATTTAAAAGATTTTCTTTCTAAAGAAGTTAGAAAAATTGCTGCAAATCATGATATTAAAAATTTGATTGATAGAATTTTGATTGAAATAGGTAATTATTATGAAAAAAAAAATTAAAGAATTTTTAGTTTATATTTTTTGTTTTAAAAAAAATATTTTTAAAGAGCCTATTATAAGGCGAATTTTGTGTTTACATGATGTTAAGGATAGGAGCTTATTTGAGGAAAAAATTTTATTTTTGCGTTCACAGTTTAAGTTTGTTACTTTAGAAGAAATTATCTATTCTAATGATAATAATTTGCTTTCTTTAACTTTTGATGATGGATATAAGAATTGGATGTATAATGTCCTTCCCGTTCTTGAAAAATATAAAATTCCAGCTACATTTTTTGTTTGTTCGGTTTTTTTGGGTTTAAAAGGAAATGAATTAAAAAAATTTTTAAAAAAAAATTTAAAAAGAACACAATATTTGGAACCGTTGAGTATAGATGATTTGCGAGAAATAGCTAAAAATCCTCTGTTTGAAGTAGGAGGACATACTGTATCTCATATAAATATGGGAATAAATGATTATGAAGTTTTAAAAAAAGAGGTTTTGAAAGATAAACTGAAATTGGAAAATATTACAGGGAAAAAGATTAAATTTTTTGCATATCCTTTTGGAACGCCTTTTCATATTTCTGATACAGCTAAAAAAGTAGTTAAAGAAGCGGGTTACCATTATGCTTTTACTTTGATTCCAGGAAATGTAAATAAAAACAATTATTTTTATATCTTAAGAAATGGCATCCTTTTAGAAGAGGATAATAAATATATTCTTTGTTGTTTGAACGGGGCTTATGATAAAATATATAAATTTAGAATGAAATTACTTTCTATTTTGAATTTTTAGAATTTGAATAGTCATGATCGCACTAACTTTTCATGTGGAAAAACTGCACGACGGATTAGTATGGAAGAACCTATTGAAATTTTTGAAGTCTTCACAAAAATATTTGGTATATAAGCCTAGATTTACTTTTTTCATTTATCCTTTTAGAGCAGCAGTTGCTGGAAAGGATGTAAAGGCAAAAATAAAAATACTCCATGATATGGGACATGAAATTGCTCAACATACGCATTTTTATAAAGGAACAAAGATTGAAAAACCGTATAAAGAAAATGATTTAAGCAGGGACAATATAAAATATTGTCTGGAGAGAGATTTCAGTTATATATATCAGGCAATAAAAATAAGGCCTAGGGGATTTGTGGCGGGAGGTTGGGTAGTGAATAATGTTGTTATGGAGGAATTAGTAACATTGGGTTTTGAATATGATATTTCACATTTTTCTTTTAGAACAAATCCATTTATATTTGAATATAATGGTAAAAAACTTGTAGAAATACCTACAGATTGTAGTGTAGGTAATTATTTTAAAAAATTTTGGATACAAACCCATAGAAAGAAGCATGGATATTTAGTGGTTTATCTTCACGATTATGATCTTTTAAATTTTAAGACAAAATGGCTTGTAAAGTTATTTCTTATGATAAATAAAAGGAAGAAATTCTTTTGTATAAAAGAATTGAAGGATTATATAAGAAATATTTCAACTTAAGGAGATAAAAATTGCAGAAAAAGATAGAATATTTGGAGAGAAGGAGAAAAGAGATTTTGTATTTTGCTCAAGAAAAGAGAATTATTGATAAAAAACTACTATTAAAATTATTTCGCAAAGTACCAAGAAATGTAGTTTTACTGGAAAGAGATTTCTCCTTTTGCAATAAAAGAGTATTAGATATTGGATGTAATTATGGTACTACTTTGTTATATTGGAGAAAAGATTCTATTGGAATAGAAATTGAGGATTCTTGTAGGAAATTTTTAGAACATTTTGGATACGTTACCATATCTACCAATGTTGAAAATTCTTTTGGTATAGATGAAAAATTTGATGCAGTGTATTCAAATAACTTAATTGAACATTTAATAGCTCCTCATCTGTTTTTAGTTCGTATATATTCTGTACTTAGAAAAGGAGGGCTTTTAGCACTGGGATGTCCCATAGTGCCTATTTATCCTGTTCATAAAATTTGGTCATTATTAGGATATAAAGGACCTTTTGCCCAAGAACATATAAATTTTTTTTCTGCCTTGGGAACAGAATGGATGTTAAAAAGGGCAGGATTTGATGTTATTAAAATGTATTTTGCTCCCTTTGAAAGAATTAGGTTAGAAAAGTTAGATTTTATAAATAAGTGCTTGGGATCATTTAGTATTCATATGTTAATTGTAGCAAAAAAAATAGAAGGATATAGATATTTTTCTAAACGCAAAAAGATGTTTGATCCAGGTTGGGCAAAAGATGTACTAAATATTTTTCGTTGAATAAATAAGAGAGAAAAAATTATGAAAGTGAACAAAAAGAAAGAATTGGAGGAAAAATATAATTTATTGTCGTCAAATTTTTCATTGAGAGAATATAGAAATTTAAACCATTACATGGAACATAGGGCAGAACTTCTTTTAAATTGGGGGAAAAAAGTAAGAGATGGAGATACTATTTTAGAACTTGGATGTGGGGATGGATATGTTGCTAGTTCAGTTCTTGCTAAAACTAATGGGAGAGTTAATTATATTGCTACAGATTTTAGTGAGGGTATGTTGAGAGAAACTGTGAGCAGGTGTAATTCTTTGAAATATTCAGTTCAGGTTAAAAAACTTGATATTAATAATTATGAACTTCTTGAAGATCTTCCCCGAGTTGATTGCTGCGTTGCTTTTATGAGGACTTTTTTTAACTATGCAAGAGATCCTCAAAAAACTTTAACAATTTTAAGAAGGAAAATTAGAAAAAAAATTATAGTTGATTTTAATCCCAGAAAGATTTCAGAGACAGAAGTTTTAAAGACTATGAAAATATGCGGATTTAGCAATATAGAAATAAGGGGATTTTTTGTTCCTTTGAGACTTTATCTCCCTTTTATTTTTATAAAAGGTTTGATTTTACTGGAGGGGAGTTTTTTGAGGAAATTACTTACAAAAAGAAAATTTAATTGTCTTGTAAAAGGAGAAATTTAAAGCATGAAACTCCTCTTTGTAACCTCTATTTTTCCTCCAGATATAGGAGGTCCCGCAACATACGTTCCTACGATGGCAAATTGTTTATATAAACAAGGTATAGAAGTGTCTGTTATTACTTTTAGTGATAATATTTTTTATTCATGCGATAAATTTTTCCCTTTTAATATCTTAAGAGTTAAAAGGAAACAGGGATTTTTAAAAAGGCATTTGTCTTATTTTAGCAGGTTAGTAAAATTTATTTCAAAAATCGATATTCTTTTTGTTAACAGTATGACGCTGCTACCTCATGTGTTTGTATTGGCTTTTTTATATAAAAAGCCTATTGTTCTTAAATTTGTAGGTGATTGTGTGTGGGAAAAGTTGTCAGCAAAAGGAGCAATTTCTGACTCATTTGGGGAATTTTTAAATAAAAGATATTCTGTTAACATAGAGCTTTTAAAAAAGATTCGTAATATTTTATTAAAAATTCCTGATAAAATAATAGTTCCAAGTTGTTATCTTAAAAATTGCCTTATAAAAATGGGAGTTGAAGAAAATAAGATAAAGGTTATTTATAATGCTGTAGAATTTACTGAAGAAATAAATTCAGAAAAAGAGATAAAATTACCTTTTAAGGAAGTTAATTTTATTATTATTACAGTATGTAGGCTTATTCCGTGGAAAGGAGTGTATGATATTATAAATGTCTTAACAAGGTTTCCTAAAAATATAGGATTAATCGTGATAGGTGATGGTCCAGAAAGAGAAAAAATTGAAAGTATGGTAAAAAATTTTTCCTTAACAGATAGGGTTTATCTTCCGGGCTCGCTTGAGAAAAAGAGAGTTATTTCTTTTTTTAAAAAAGCAGATCTTTTTGTTCTAAATTCTCTTTATGAAGGTATGCCCCATGTGATAATAGAGGCCCTTTTAGCAGGACTTCCTGTCGTGGCTACCAAGGTTGGGGGCACGCCTGAGGTTGTGAGAGATGGAGTAAGTGGTTTTCTGATTCCTCCAAATGATGAAGAGGCGCTTTACAGAAACATCAAAAGATTTGTGGATAATCCGCGTCTTCTTGAGAAGTTGCCAGATAAAAGAGAAATTAAAAGGATTAAAGAATCCTTTTCTGTAGAAAAGATGGTTAAAGAAACTTTAGATGTATTGATGAGTGTCTCTAATGATTAAAAGAAGAATTATCAAGCTGAGTATTGTTTTATTAATTTTGGGTGTAATAGTTATTTTCTGCTTTTATCGGCTGGGAAATTTTTTTTGTTTAGGTAAAAACATTTTGCCTGAAAGAGCTGATTTGATTTTTATAATGTCCTCCCATGATAAGGAGAGGGCAGACATTGCTGCAAAGGTTTATAAAAAACTGGTTACAGCTAAAATACTTGTATGCAAAAGCAGTATTCTTGAGGACTTATCAATTCTTGGAATAACTCTTTATGATGGAGAGTTGCAAAAAATGGAGCTTATAAATCAGAAGGTTCCAGAAAAGGATATAATTTTAAAGCAAACACTTACCAGAAGTTCTTATGAAGATATTTTATGTTTGAAAGAATACCTGGATACCCATAAAGATATTAAAAGAATTGTTATTGTTACTTCTCCTTATCATAAGAGAAGGGTTTATTATATAGCTAATAAAGTTTTAAAGGGAAAAGATATCTGGGTAGTTTCTCGTGATTATGATTGCTCAAAGTGGTATGAAAGAGAAAGAGATGTTTTATGGGTATGGAATGAGTTAGCAAAGTTTGGGTGGTATCTTATAAGGTATTAGAATATGAAAGCAAAGTCAAATGTACTCTTTATAGGAACTACTGTTTATACAAATCCACTTAATAGAACTTTTAAAAAAAAGTTTAAATATCTTAATAGATTTGCTGAGATATATGTAATAGCCTTTATAAAAGGAAAAAAAATAGGAATATTTGAGGATGAAAATGTAAAATTTTATTTAACACCTCATGGTTTGTTTTTAAGAGTTTTTTGGTACTATTTTTTTGCCTTTTTTATTGCAAGTTATTTGCTAGTTAAAAAAAAAATAAATATTATTGTTTTTCAAAGTGCGGTAGAAGGAACTTTGATTTTTCCTTTGAAATTTGTGGGA
>Ga0256842_1002110_pt1 | contig 14758 bp, 11 predicted proteins | sample 4559240metaG_FD_185973 | JGI IMG/M metagenome (GOLD analysis project Ga0256842, IMG submission 185973) | Hydrothermal vent microbial communities from Guaymas Basin, Mexico - 4559-240 | ecosystem: Environmental > Aquatic > Marine > Hydrothermal vents | place: Mexico: Guaymas Basin | collected...
AATTATTTTTGTTTTTTCCTCCTGTAGCTCCATATACAGCTGCTACTACCATAAATATAGGCAGCAATATTGCAGCCTTTGCTGTAGTTGCAGAAATAAATGCCGAAAGAACTACATTTATAACAATAAAACTAATAAATATTGACGATGCATTTTTCCCGAATTTTACAATAAACCACAAAGCAAATCGCTTGGCTATCCCTGTGGCTACAAGCATACTTGCAAGAATAAACGACATTATATTTAACCACATTACCTTGTGCCCTAGTTGTGCATAAGCTTCTTTTTCGGGTAATACTCCTGTCAATACTATTGTTATAATTAAAATTAATGAAGTTTGGTAGTTGGGAATAGCTTCGGTAATCCAAAGAATTAATGCTGCTATAAAAATTGCCAGCATGCTTATGTTCATTGAGCTAAATTGCTCGGGGCCAACTCTCTCAAATACTTTTAATGCCGATGCTGATAATTCTGCCGGATTAATATTTGTTAGAAAATCGATATGTCCAAAAAACTGTATAAATATAAATGCTATTATAGCTAATGGGGCTCCAATTACTACAAGAAATCTTTCGAATTTTGATTTCTCCCTTTTAGGAAGTTTCTCCATTCTATATTGCTTCATATCTAATACATCCTTCTCTGCCATATTTATTTTGTTTCTTTTTAATTAAAAAATAAAAATAAAAAAGCTGCCTCCCTTTTTAAATGGAAGGCGCCATTAATTAAATATTAATTACCACTCTTTATATGGTTTTTTCATTAACATAGAGTTGAAGTATTTTACATCACCGGTAACTTCTTCGCCAAGCCATTCAGGTTTTGTAAAGTGGGTGTCTTCTGTAGGAAGTTCTATTTCTGCTACTATAAGACCTTCATTATCACCATAAAATTCGTCAACTTCAAATTTCAAACCACTTTCCTCAGGAACGATAAATCTAGTTTTATCAATTATACCGGGTTCGCAGATTGCCAAAAGATTTTTGGCATCATCGATAGATAATTCTGTTTCCCATTCAAATCTACTGGCTCCACTTTCATTGCCAATTCCCTTTATTGTTAGAAAACCTTTATCGCCTTTAATTCTTGCACGTACAGTGCGCTCAGGAACACTTGATAAGTAGCCTTGTGTAATGCGAGTTTCTTTTATCACTGATGATTTAAAATCACCTTTTACTAAGAATTTTCTTTCTATTTCTTGTGCCATGATTATTTTAGTGTTTTAATATTAATTTAATGCCGCAAATTTAGTTTGCGAGTTCTTTATTCGACCAACCAATAACTCTCTTTATAGCTTGTAAGTAATTAATATTCTCAACACCAACAAGTTCTAAGTCTTCAATGGTTTTTTTAATATCTTCTATCTCTGTGGATTCAGAATTTACACTTACAATATGTGCTCCATTTATTAACACATCAGCGACTTCACATATAGTATTATTTACCATATATCCATAACGTTCTTTGTGTACTCTTACAGCCTGCAAATCATTATGATTGTTAATAATCTCCATAAATTCATCAAAAGTGTATTCTTTCTTATCAAATTTCGGAGATTCCACCATAAATGCTGTAAAAACTTCATTTTTAAGAATATCAGCACTAATTGGAAATTCACCTTTCATCAATGGATTCCATTGTTCCAAACCGTCTACTTCTGTTACAAATGTTTTTATATCCATCTTTCCATCACGTATCTTTGTATTATTTACATCATTTGTTTTAGAAACAATATAGATTTCATCTGATTCTCTTTCCCATACTTTTCTTGGTACCGGTGTTGATAATCGCCCCATTAAGTAGGCTGCTTCTTCAAAATCTTGTCCAAACGATCTAAACTCAAATCTAGGTTTAGATATTTCACCAATTTTTAATTCTTCTTTTGCCATGTCAATTATTTTTTAAAAAAACTTATTTATATCATAATCTATTTCTAATCCTAAAACTCTTTTTATTGCTTTAGGATAATTTATATTATCAAAATCCTCTTCTATTTTTAATTCATTTATAGCTTGCTTTACAAGTTCCGGATTCTCTGATTCTATGGCTATAGATTTTTGTAATGCTCCGTTAATTGAAACTTCCACGTATTCACAAATACAGTTATTAAAATTATAAGCATATCTCTTTTTCTCAGTCAATGCTACCAGAATGTCAGGATCGTTTAAAATTAATTCTTGCATAAATTGCTTAAGAGAATATTTATCTCTATCAAGAGAAGGAGATTCTACTCCTAATGCAGGAAAGATGTCATTTTTAATAGCCTCATTAGAAAGTGGAAACACTCCAATCTCTACAGGATTCCACTGTTCTAGTCCATTATCTTGTTGCACTAGAGTCTTTATATCTAGTCGTTTATTACGTATTTTAATATTATGAATATCATTTCCTGCAGTCATAAAGTATATCTCAGAAATATCCCTTACTGCTCCTGCTTTCCCTTTTTGAGATAATACTTTATGTATAGAATCTATTTCGTTAAGGCCAAAAATTCTATACTCATAGCGTGGGGTAAAATGTGTCATATCTTGTTAATCTTATATGTGTATAGTTTTTGCTGTGAATCACTAACTATATATACTCTATTATTCTCAATATCAGCAACAACACCTTCTGCTTTATCAATACTTAAATCAAAACTTTGTATTACTTTTCCATCTTTGTCACAATAGTACAACATCTCAGATTTATCACTGACAATCCATAAACTTTGGTCAGCATTATCGGCATAAATACCTGAATAATCCTGAGCAAATTGCAATTCTGTTTTACTTAAAATGCCTGATAAAGGCTTCCATGTAATTAATAAGCCCGGTTCTGCTTCATTAAGAATGTAAAATGTGTTGTTATAACTATTGTAACTTAGGCCTTCTAAGCCCTTTTTTGTGGAATTTCTATCAATGTCTATATCATAAGTGTTAATCTTATTACCCATAGAATCCATCAATATTAATTTTGAAAGAGATTCTTCAGCTAACCATATATTATGGTTTTTTATATCTACAGTGATTCCTTCTGTGTCGTCTCCTGAGTAAATTAGAGATGAAATTGTATGTCCTGATTTATCTATTATGTATGCTTTATTTGTATTGTCATCAACAACTATAAAATTATTATGCTGAAAATCCCATGATAATCCCGATGGTTCTGCAATATCTAAGAGGGTCGTTCCTATTAAGCTTAATTCAAAAGTTAAATCTTGAGAATCCTCGTCTTCAGGTAACTTAATATCTTTATTGCAAGCGCTAAAAGCAAGTATCGAAATAAAAAATAAAATATTCAGTGTTTTTTGCATAATACCAAAATAGATATTATAAGGGCTACTTTATTACAAGTAGCCCTTATGATGTTTATATCTTAGATCTTATTTGTTTTCAGCGTCAGGAGTAGGAACATCAAATACTTTCCATGTTGAAGCACCATCAGTTTCGCGACCAAGAGATTTACCTTTTTCTAATTTTCCAAAAGGACCATCAGCATTAAATGTCTCAGAAACAGTAACTAATTCTTGAGCTGAGTTGAATAGGGCAACAGCTTCATCTTTTGAAGTGCTCAATCCGGATGGACAATGAATTCTTCCATCAACAATTCCATCAAGGTCAGTACCATTAGCATCAGAAGCACCAAATATAATCATTAAGTAAGTATTAGCTTTAACGGTTGTTACAGCACTATTTCCGGTAGGAATTTGCCACATATCATCAGTGGTAGCATCAGCACCTTTATCACTTAAATAATATCCACCTATATCAAGGTCTTTGTCAGAAGGATTATAAATTTCAACCCAATCGGAGCCATCTCCTTGTCCGTCAACAAATACTAATCCGGCAGTATCTTTTGTCATAAGTTCATTTATAACAATATTTGCTGAAGTAGTATCTTCTGGTATTGGGTCCGGATCAATTTTTTCATCTTTGTTACAAGCAGCAGTTGCCATCATGGCTACCACTACTAGTGAGCCTAAAATAAATTTAAAAGTTTTCATAAATAATAATTTTAATTGTTTGTTATAGTTATAAATGTTACGTATTAAATTTTATATTTCTAAGATTTTGATTTTTTGTTATTCTAACTTTTTAGAAGTCAATTTCTGCTCTTAGTTGTATAAATCCAAATCTTTCTCCCGGTGTGCCTTTGGTTTCATCTACTTTAGACCAATCTTTTGTGAGCTTACCATTGTTGTCATATCCAATGTATAATTTTCCTTTTCCATTAGCATATCTGTCATGCTCTGCGTAAGAGTAGTTTAACATAAACTTAACATTTGAATTTACATGATAATTAATTCCAAAAGTATATGCATTTGCACCTCCACCGTAGATTCTTGCATTAAAATCATTCAAATCTAAATAATCATATCTAAAAGCAAGTTCCACATCACCCCACGATTTTCCTGTTGCAACTTGCGTAAATTCAGCCTCTCTTATATTATATCTGTAGTGTCCTCCAAAAATTAACCAACCTAATTGAGCAAATGCTCCTTTTGCTTTTGATTCTGTTATTCCTGCAACTTTATTAATATCTGTGCCTTGTAGTCCTGCTACTAAGTATTCTGCATGAAACATAAAGTTTTTCCATGAACTTGCAATTTCTATATTTGCTAATGTTCTAGAATCGACATTTTTTATGTTATCAGTATCTAAATATTTTTTTCTATTAATATTACTCAATGTCCTTGTGCTATAACGATAAGCATCACTATTTTCCCATGATGTTTTAGGAGTTCTGTAAGAATATCCACCTCCTAAATGGAATACAAAACTATGGTCTAAAGATATATATCTGGCTATTGCTCTGCCTGTATAGCTCACTCCTTCATCCATGCCTTTTGATTTATTATGACTTTGAGAAATGTCAGATTCTTCAAATCCACCTAAGTCTTGAAAATGTACACCTCCTACAACTGTGTAAAATCTATCAAATTTAGTTATTTGCATTCCTAGATGCCTTGATGGGGCTAATTTTGATATAAGAGAACGCTCGATAAATGTAATATATCTCGAAGATGTGGTTTCTTCCATTGAAAACCCTTCTTTAAAGTTACCAACTTTAATTCCTATATTTTTAAATATTCCACTTTTCCTTGGCGAAATATATCCAATTATCATATCCTTCATTTCTGTTTGAGAACCGGCAAAATCAAGGTCTATTTCCCCATACCAATTCTTATGAATAATTGTTTTTATTGCCATTCTAGCTCTTCTAATGGTTACTCCATTACCTATTTCATTATATGTGTTTTTATCGAAAAAATATGCTCCATCAACATAAATACGGTTGTCGAACCAGAGCCTATAGGATTTATTATTTGTCTCGAAATTTAAAATTCCATTTCTGAATTCAGGCTCTAAAGGATGTCTATCCACTACGACACCATACTGATTGGTTATAACTGTTGTGTCTGATTGTGCAAAAATTATAACATTAAAACTGCTTATTAAAATTAATGTTAAAATGAAATGTTTCATATTTGTGAATTTAATATTTGTTATTATAAAATGAATTACAAAGATGAATGTTTTTTATTTTCATATGAAAATAAAAAACTCTACAAAAACTCTACATATTGATTTTGAGATATTAATTTGTATTATCTCGCATTATTCATACAAAAGTAAAGCGAATTGTATGAATAAGCAATGAATAGGTGCAATGCGGGAAACCCCACGAAACAAGTTCGGGATAGGCTGATTTATGAGTTTTACTTGATTGTTAGGATTATTTGTGAATAATCAGGTTTATATAAAACTATTGACTGCTATATTTGAGTTGCCGGTGAACTAATTATCTGAAACTGTGAATAAAGCTTATATCGAGCTTGGTTTAATAACAATCAAACAATTTAAGTGTATGATTCACTGCGGTGAATAATGCAGGATTAATGCTACGTTAAATTCATAATCCTTATATATGTTTTTTATACATTTGCCGGCGTATTAATAAATTATATTTACTATATGATTGAATTTCAAAAATTCACACTCGATAATGGTTTGAAAGTTATCGTGCATCAAGATAAAACCACTCCGGTAGTGGCAATGAATATTTTATATAATGTAGGAGCAAAAGATGAAGACCCTGAGCTTACCGGCTTTGCTCATCTTTTTGAGCATCTTATGTTTGGCGGTTCTGTAAATATTCCTAAATATGATGAGCCTTTGCAGAAAGTTGGTGGGGAGAATAATGCATTTACTAATAACGATATTACCAATTATTATTTGAGTCTTCCTAAGGAGAATATAGAAACGGCTTTTTGGCTTGAATCAGATAGAATGCTCAATTTGGCTTTCACCGATAAAAGTCTGGAAGTACAGCGAAGTGTTGTTATTGAGGAGTATAAACAGCGTTATCTCAATCAACCTTATGGCGATATTTGGCTGCAATTACGTCCTTTGATTTATAAGGTTCACCCTTATCAGTGGGCAACAATTGGTAAAAGCATTAAGCATATTGAAGATGCTAAAATGGAGGATGTAAAAGACTTTTATGCTAGATTTTATAACCCTGATAATGCTATTCTGGTTATTGCCGGTGATGTAAATTTGGATGAAATTAAGACTTTATCACAAAAATGGTTTGGAACGATAAATAAAAAATCTCCAAAACGAAGGGAGATACCTAAAGAACCAATACAAACAAAATCCAGATTCTTGAAATTGGAACGTAATGTGCCTGCTAATGCTATTTTCAAAGCATATCATGTTGTTGATAGATTGCATAAAGATTATCAAACAACTGACTTTATATCCGATTTATTAGGTAATGGTAAATCATCTCAGCTTTATTCAAGTTTAGTATCTGACAAGCAGATATTTACTTCTATAAGTTGTTTTGTAAGTGGCGATATTCATCCCGGAGTTATATATATTGCCGGATATCTGTCAGAAGGAATTAAAGCTGAAGATGCAGATAAAGCAATTCAAAATGAGCTTGTTGATTTTTGCAATTCTACTGTTGATGACAAAAAACTTCAGAAGGTGAAAAACAAATATTTGGCGGCAAAAGAATTTTCTAATCTTAGTGTTCTTGATAAAGCTCTGAATTTGGCTTATTACGAATTACTCGGAGATGCAAATTTAATTAATTTAGAGTCGGATTTGTATATTAATGTTAGCTCTGAAGATCTACGAAGAGTCGCAAATCAGATATTTACAGATGTAAATTCAAATACATTATATTATTTGAGAAAATAAATAATAAAGACAACTTTTTTAAGAACTATAGTGTCTAAAGTGCGCGAAAGAACTTTTATAATGATTTCTGAACATAAACTACTTAGAGAATGTAGACGCGGTAATGCTAAGCATCAGAAGATTCTTTATGAAAGATACTCTGCTAAAATGCTTGCAGTTTGTGCTAGATATTTTCAGTCTCTCGAAGAGGCGCAAGATGCATTACAAGATGGATTTATAAAAGTCTTTACAAATATTGATAACTTTAGAGAAGAAGGTTCATTAGAAGGTTGGATTAGAAGAATAATGGTTAATACTTCACTTAATTTGCATCGCAAAAATCTTAAGCATTATTATCATGTGGATTTAGGTGAAACAGAAACTAGAATTGCTGATGAGAGGCTAAGTATTGATAATCTTGAAGTTCAAGATATGCTTAAAATGATTCAGCAACTTCCAAACGGTTATAGAATTGTGTTTAACCTCTATGAAATAGAAGGCTATTCTCATAAAGAGATAGCAAAAGAGTTAAATGTTAGCGTTAGTACTTCTAAGTCACAACTTTTAAAAGCCAAACGTAAACTAAGAGAACAAATTATTCATAACAATAATATTAAATAGTGAATATCACAGATGATAATATAGGGCAAGCTTTTAAACAAGCTTTTGATGGTTTTGAAATAAAGCCCTCAGAGTCTGTGTGGGATTCTATTAATAAAGCTAATGTTAATTCTGGTGTTTCCAAACCTTTTGCTCAGTATCGTAATGCCTTTTATGGTGTCGTTACTGCTATTATTGTTATTGCTGCAGTTTTTAGTTTTTATAAGTATGAAGCCCTTAAAAGGAGCTCTAATAATGATATTATAATTGAAAATATTAAGACTAAAAAGCCAATAATTAAGGGTGCTTTTCCCGCTGATAATAAAGGAGATAACATAGATATTAGTCAAAGTACATCTCAAAAAAGAGTAATAGAAACAAAAAAGAAAAATAATAAAGTAAATATTGCTACGCCTAGTATAAAAAAAGCCACATTAATAAAATTAAAACCCGGTATATGCAATGATGGACCATTGATTAGTGATGATGAGGCTTATGCTAGTGTTGATAGCATGCTTAGTAATGTCGATATCTCTGATGAAGAAACCACGGAAGTTGAAAAAACAGGTTTAGCTGATAGTTTAAACAATTCCCCTGCTATTGATAATGACTCTCAAAATGGGTTTGGTTATGAGTCTTTAATTGCTAATAATGATGTTGATTCCTTTAAGGTAAAATATAGTGATAATCCCGTTATTTGTTTTGGTGAAGATGCTATACTAGAAGTTGAAGAAGGTTATCGTTACTTATGGAATACCGGTGAAGTGACTAATAAAATAGTTGTAAGTCCTATAGAAAATAGTCGGTATTATGTAACCGTAACCAACAATAAAGGACAAGAAGATATACATATTTACAATGTAAATGTAGATAAACAATGTAGTGCACTAATGCTGCCTTCAGCATTTACTCCAAACGGAGATGGTAAAAATGATGTGTTTAATGCAGAAGGTATAGGTATTTCAAATCTCTTATTGACAGTTTATAGTTCTTTGGGGCAAAAAATTTTTGAAACTAAAAGCCTTGACCAATCATGGGACGGTAGATATAGAGGTGAATTATTACCTGCTGCAACGTTTTTTTATATAGCAAAATATACAGATGCTAAAGGCGAAAATCATATTAAAAGAGGACAGGTAACTTTAATTAGATAATGACACAACCAATACGAAATACAGCTCCGGATATACAAGATATTAAATCAGTTAAAATTGTTGAACCTCAGCAATATAAATTAGATAATGGAGTAGATGTATATGTTTTTAATAATCCCCAACAAGTAGTAAAAATCAATATTATCTTTGAGGCTGGGAACATACAATCACCTAAACCATGGGTAGCACCTACCGTAAATAAAATGCTTACTGAAGTTACTAAAAATTATTCCGCAGCAGAATTAGCAGAGAGAATTGATTTCTATGGGGCTTATTTCGAAACTAATACATCTAGTGATAATGCTTCTGTTGCTTTATATTCTCTTAATAAATTTCTTGATAAGACAATTCCATTGCTGTCAGAGATTATTACAAATGCCAGCTTCGAAAAATATGAATTTGATTCATTTATACTTCGTAAGAAACAAGAGTTAGAAGTTAATCTTGAGAAAGTGAATTTTATTGCAAGTCAGAGATTTACATCTTTGCTTTTTGGAGACAATCACCCTTATGGGAAATATTCTGAACTGGATGACTTGCTAAATATAGAAAGGAAAGATCTAATAGATTTTCATAATAAGTATTATGCCAGAGGCGAGTTTAAAATATTTATTGCCGGTAATTTTAAGGATGCTGATTTAAAATTACTTAACAAGTATCTTGGAGATTTGCCTAATGAGAAAGTTGATAGTAAATTATTGGACTGGACAAAATCACCAAGTAAGGAAAAGGAGGTACTTATACCCAAAAAAGGAGCGGTTCAGAATGCTTTACGTATGGGCTTTATTACTCCACATCGCAATCATGAAGATTATTTCGGTTTGAAAATATTAACAACCATATTGGGAGGTTATTTTGGAAGCCGCTTGATGAATAATATTAGAGAGGATAAGGGATATACTTATGGTATAGGATCAGGTATTAGCTCTTTTAAAAATGAAAGTGTATTTTTTATATCCACTGAAGTTAAAAGTGAAGTCTGTGCTGATGCCATTAGTGAGATTTATAAAGAAATGGAAATTCTTAATAAAGAGAAAGTTGGTGAATCAGAACTTCTTACCGTTAAGAACTACTTACAAGGAACTTTTCAAAGAAGTTTTGATGGTAGTTTTAACCTCTTAGATAGATTTATGGAATCTAATCTTAACAATCTTGATATCAATTATTATATAGACTATATAGAGAAAGTAAAGTCAATAAGTTCGGATGAATTGAAATTATTGGCACAGAAATATTATAAGAGAGATAATTTCTATCTCTTAAATGTAGGACAGAATTAGAATTATTAAAATTAATAGGATTATTTATATGAAAAAGTTAGGATTATTTTTATTTATCATTGCATTGTTTTTCAATGTTAATCAAGCAAGAGCCAGTCATTATATGGGTGGTGAAATAGTATGGGAGTGTATTCCTCAAGGTCAGCCTAATGCTGGAAAATTTATTTTTACATTAAAAGTATATCGTGAGTGTAATGGAATTCAGTTTGGTTCAACACAGACACTAAACACTACGCATCCAAATGTATCATCAATTCCAATGACAGAAATTACCGGATGGCCAAAGGATATTTCTCCTGTATGTAATTCCAACCTTACGGGTCCTGGATTACATATTACCTGTGCAGGTGCAACCTCTAACAATACAGGTGCTGTGGAAGAGCATGTTTATCGTTCTGCACCAGTTCAGCTTGCCGGTGTACCACCAGCACAAGGTTGGACATTCTCTTGGGGTAGTTGTTGTAGAAACCCATCTGCTAACGTCCCTAATGCTACCTCAAAAAACTGGTATTTGCATGCGATAATGTATCCATATCAAAATACTAATACATATCCTTGTTTTGATAATTCGCCTACCTTTGCCGAAAGACCTCAGACAGTAATATGTACAGGTTACCCTTTTCAATATAATCACAATGCTTTTGATAAAGAATTAGATATTTTGAGTTATTCATGGGGAATGCCAATGGTTGGCCCTAATAACCCTCTTCCTTTCGGTGCAGGTTATTCTTATCAAAGTCCATTACCCGGTCCAATGCAAAATCCTAATAATGTAGCCGGAGTAGTTGACCCAAATCTTGGGATTATATCTTTTACCTCCTATACTTCTGGTGCTTATGTTACTTCTACCAAAGTTACAGCTTATCGCTGCGGAGTGAAGATAGCAGAAATTTGGAGAGATATGCAAGTGGTATTATTGAACTGTGGAGGTTCAAATACTCCACCTACAGTAACGCCACCATTTAATCAGGGAACTTCTTTTATAGATACTGTTTATGCTGGAGAATATGTAAGTTTTGCTTTAAATGCTCAGGACTTTCAGTTTCTTATTAATGGTAGTCCTCAAACAATGAAAATTGAGGTTTCAGGACCACAATTTGGTAGTTTTGTGCCTCCAACCGGAACTACACAAGCGACGTTTAGTTCCACGAATGGTTGTTTGAGTGCCTTAAATACTCCTCCGGGTCCTTGTGCTACTCTTACTCCTGCCCCGGGTCCAGGATATCCTTTAACGGGTATTTTTGGTGTACAAACTCAATTCGGATGGCAGACAAACTGTTCTCACTTGGCTACAACATCTGCCTGTGGTGTTACAACTAATGTCTATAATTTTGTTATGAAAGTTATGGATGACTATTGTCCTGCTCCCGGTATAAATGTAGCCACTATGACAGTTGTTGTTTTACCAAAACCAACTATTCCAAGTCCTCCAATTCAGTGCCTTGAAGTACTACCTTCCGGTGATGTGAAACTTACTTGGAGTGTTGTTACTGATACTATGAATACTTTTGACAGCTATCATATTTTCCATAGTAATAATCCTAATGGACCATTTACAGTTATTGACAGTATTTTCGATATTGGTATTAATACATATACTCATGTAGGAGCAAATGCTAATAATGCACCAAGTTATTATAAATTACAAGTACGTGCCGGTTGTCCCGGTCATCAACTTTTCTCTCCTGCCGATACATTCTCAACAATATCCCTTACGGCTGTTAATAATATGGCCGGATCTGCAAATTTATCTTGGAATTCAATCATAAGTCCTGCTAATAATACGTCAACAGGGGTATACAATATTGAAAGGGATTACCCTAGTACTAATTTTAATCAAATAGATACAATATCTTTTTTAAATTATTTAGATCCAATTACAGCCTGTGGAGATGATATTACCTATAGAATTTCTATTGCAGATACTAATGTAATTGATAGTACCGGTGCTACACAGACTTGCTTTTCACGTTCAAATTCATCCACTGATTACTTCTCAGATATTTTAGACCCTTTTAAACCTGTTATTGATAGCGTTAGTGTTGACCCTTTAACTGGTTTTGCACAAATAGCCTGGGACCAAAATGCTGCCGGTGATACTAAAGGTTATGTGATTTATTTATTAGTAAATGGTTTGACTACTCCAATTGATACTGTTTGGGGAGACTCTGTTACAACATATATTGATCAAATCAATAATCCTTGTTCTCCTAATGGAAGTTATAATACATATAGTATTGCAGCTTTTGATAGTTGCGGAAATATCAGTCCTTTTAGTGATATGCAAAACACAATAAATTTAAGTGCTGTAAAAGATATTTGTGATGATAAAATTACATTAACATGGAATTCATATAATAATATGTTAGGAGGTTTAAATCATTATGATATATATTGTTCAGAAAATGGAGGCTTACCAATGTTATTGACTACCACAATGCCAGGAGATACAAGCTATGAGCATGTAGGCTTAAATAATGGTTCTACTTATTGCTATGCAATACGAGCTATTGGTGACTCTGTGGCTACTAGTACGTCATGTGTAGTTTGTGAAATTGCGAATAAACCTAATCAGCCTCAATTTGCATACATAAGGTCAGCAAGTGTAATTACCGGAAATCAGCTTGGTGTTAATTTGAAATTTTATACTGATACAACTGCCAAAGTAAGTACATATAGACTAGAACGTAGTGATGATGGTATAAATTGGAATGCAATAGCTACTTTCCCTCCTGATTATACAAATCCATACCGTAGTTATATAGATCCATTAGCATTAGTTATGGAGGATAGTTATAGCTATAGATTTATTGTAGTAGATAGTTGTGGTGATGATGCTATTACTTCAAATGTTGCTCGTACAATGCTGTTAAAAGTAAAAGCTAACGATAGTTTATTTAATGAGATAAAATGGAGCCCTTATCATGGTTATCAGGGTCTTCCTTTAACTTATGAATTATATAGATCTGTTGATGGAATATGGGACCCATCTCCTATAATTACTCTACCTCAATCACAAATTACCTATAAGGATGATGTTACTTCTTATAAAGACCAAGGTGGAATGTTTGCCTATGTTGTTGCAGCATTGGAAGGTTCAGGTAATCCTTATCAATTTGCAGATACCAGTTATTCTAATTCGGCTACTGCACTGCAAAAGCCAAGGCTATATGTGCCTTCAGCCTTCGACCCAAATAGTAGTGAGGCGGTTAATAGATCTTTCTATCCTCATGGCGTTTTTGTTAACTCAAAAGATTACTTATTTATAGTTTTCAATAGATGGGGAGACAAAGTATTTGAGACGAATCAAATTAATAAAGGTTGGGATGGTAAATATAAAGGTATAGATTCTCCTGGAGGAGTATATACATACTATGTTAGATTTACTTCTTCCTCAGGTTATTTATTCGAAAATAGAGGTACAGTTACCTTAATTAGATAATAATGATAATATATAGATAGTAACGATAACATATCGTTATTTTGTAATACCTTAATAAAGTCATCAATTGAAGTTGGTGACTTTATTTATTTTATATAAGCATTGATTTATTTTATACTTTTGCTTTCCATAAATTTAGTACATTTTAATAATAACTTTAGATAAACCCCAAAAACTAAACATCTCTAAACAATGAATGACAGTAAGATTTATGGAGAAGGACTTACATATGATGATGTCCTATTAGTTCCAGCATATTCAGAAGTGCTTCCCCGAGAGGTTAGCTTAAAAACAAAGTTTACTAGAAAAATTGAACTCAATATACCTATTGTTTCAGCTGCAATGGATACTGTTACCGATGCTAAAATGGCTATAGCAATGGCTCAAGAGGGGGGGATAGGTGTCATTCATAAAAATATGACCATTGAACAACAAGCTAAAGAGGTTTATAAGGTTAAGAGAGCAGAAAATGGAATGATAATAAACCCAATCACCATTGAAGAGGATGCTATTGTTGCTGATGCATTATTTTTAATGAAAGAAAATCATATTGGTGGTATTCCTGTTGTTAGAGAAAATAATAAATTGGTAGGGATAGTCTCTAATAGAGATTTGAGATTTGAGAAGAATCTTAGTAGGCCTATCAAAGATGTAATGACAAAGGAAAATTTGATAACGACAACAGAACTCACTGATTTCGAAAAAGCTGCTGATATTTTGCAAGAATATAAGATTGAAAAATTGCCTGTTGTTGATGAAAATGGAAGTTTAGTTGGTTTAATAACTTATAAAGATATTATAAAAATTAAAGCAAGACCAAATGCGTCAAAGGATGAGCGAGGTAGATTAAGAGTTGCGGCAGCTGTTGGAGTTACATCAGATTCTGTTGAAAGGGTTAAAGCTTTGTACGATATGGGTGTTGATGCAATAGTGATTGATACCGCTCATGGACATTCAAAGGGAGTTATAGAGATGTTGAAAATATTAAAAGCACAATTCCCTGATTTAGAAATGGTTGTTGGAAATGTTGCAACAGCTCAAGCTGCTAAAGATCTTGTAAATGCTGGTGCTGATGCCGTTAAAGTTGGGATTGGTCCTGGTTCTATTTGT
>Ga0256842_1002111_pt1 | contig 14756 bp, 14 predicted proteins | sample 4559240metaG_FD_185973 | JGI IMG/M metagenome (GOLD analysis project Ga0256842, IMG submission 185973) | Hydrothermal vent microbial communities from Guaymas Basin, Mexico - 4559-240 | ecosystem: Environmental > Aquatic > Marine > Hydrothermal vents | place: Mexico: Guaymas Basin | collected...
CCTATGCCATTTATGCCTTTTAATCTGCCCAACCCTTCAACATATACATAACCAAGAGCGCTTCTTTTTTTAGACATTCTACATTCTGCGTCAAATACACCGCAAAACTTATAAAATTTGCCGTCTTCTTTGTGTATGCCTTTCGTTAGATAAATCATTCCGCCACATTCTGCCAACAACGGTCTATTTGCGTTTATATGCTCTTGTATGCTGTTTATAGTATCTGTTGATTGCGAAAGCTTGTCTGCGAATAGTTCAGGATAGCCTCCGCCTAAGTAAACAAAATCGGCATTTTCTACCATTTCATTCTTAATAGGAGAGAAAAATTGTATATCATACCCTGCGCTTCTGAGTATGTCTAAATTGTTTTGGTAATAAAAATTAAAAGCTTCATCGTATGCAACAAAGGCTGTTTTAGAACTTGAAGCATTGGACTTGATACTTGAGACATTTTGAATATAGACAGGGCTTTGTCTGACAATCTCTTTGATATCTATGCTTTGCTTAACGGCTTTGGCTGCTTTTTCGTATGTTGAATTACTGGTTTCATACGACATATATACACCAAGATGCCTTGAAGGCAAACCAATAAGTTCATCTTTATATATAACGCCTAAAATTTTTGTATCCGTGTGATATTCTATAGAGTTTACAACCATATTTTCATGGGTATAAGAAGCTATGTTGTTTACAATAACACCCTTTATCGGAACGTTTTTTGATAGTTGATTTATGCCTTTTACCGTCGCTGCCAATGAAAATGATGATGAAGAGCCATCCAAAACCAAAAAAGCCGGCAGGTTGAGCGTTGATGCTATATCATATGTGCTTGCTTTAAAGGTTTTATAGTCAATACCGTCAAAAAAGCCCATAACACCTTCGATAACGCCAATATCGTTTTTAGTAAGTTGGGTAAGAAACGTGTCTTTTAATTCATCTTTAGATAGAAATAGGCTATCTAAATTATAGGCAGGGTAGTTGGCTACTCTTGAAAGATGGGCAGTGTCTATATAATCGGGTCCGCACTTGAAAGGAGCCACTCTATAACCCATTTCTTTAAGTGCGTATACTATGCCTATGGTTATGGTTGTTTTTCCGCTATTGCTCTTGTCTGCGGCTATGACAAATGCGTGTTTATCCACTTATAATCACTTAAGGATGTAAATGAACGGTTCATAAAGCCTCCCAATGCCCGGGGAATAAATTTAGGATTTCAAGGTCTTCTGGCTCAAGGGCTAATTAACCTACTCACCTTGCCTTCCCGTCTGAAAGACAGTGGCTTTATAAGGCTTTCGTTCCCTAATACAGCTGCGGGTACAGCGCGGGATTCTCACCCGACTTCCCTTTTAAATCCTAATTATTTATCACATAATAGGCAATAGTTTGTCAAGCAGATTATAACATTTAAGTTAATATCTCTTTTCCCATTCATAAGCTGTTTTGCAGATAAATTCCAAACTGTCGTATTGTGGTTTCCATTTCATCTCTTTAAGTATTTTATCGTTTTTTGCAATAAGTATAGCAGGGTCTCCATCCCTTCTTTTTCCAATCTCAACCCTAAAATCAACGCCGCTGACCTTTTTCATCGTTTCTATAACTTTTTTTACGCTTGCGCCCTTTGAATAGCCTACATTAAATATACTACTCCTGTTGCTATCCAAATAATCAATGGCTTGAATATGAGCAAAAGCCAAATCCAGAACATGGATATAGTCCCTAACGCCCGTTCCGTCAGGCGTAGGATAGTCATCGCCAAAGATATACATCTTGTCTCTTTTGCCTGTAGCACACTCAGCGGCAACCTTTATAAGATGTGTTGCGTTTTTAGATTTTTGGCCAATAACTAAGTCAGGACTAGCACCAGCCACATTAAAATATCTAAAAATCAAATACTTAAATTTAGGATTAGCTTTTGCCGTATCCTGTATGATTTTTTCGCTAAATAGTTTGCTTTGACCATACGGATTTATGGGTTTTGTTGGAAAATTTTCATCAATGCCACCGCCAATTTCTTCTTTTGTAGGCTCTCCGTATACTGCAGCCGTTGATGAAAAAATAAACTTCTCTACTTTATATTCATTTGCCAGATTTATTAAGTTTGCCGTATTTGCCGTGTTGTTCAGATAATATTTTAAAGGATTTTTAACACTCTCGGGCACAATCAAACTAGCGGCAAAATGAATAATTACATCAAACTGTCTTGATTTAAAGATGCCTTTAATCTCATCCCAATTGCTCAAATCCGCTTCTATAAAATCAAATGCTCTAATCTTTTTTAGGTCATTAATGGTAGATTTAAAGCCCGTTACCAAATTATCTATAACAGTAATGTTGTCTTTGCCTTTCTCAAGCAATAGCTTAACAACATGAGAGCCTATATATCCTGCTCCGCCCGTTACTAAAATATTCATTTTGCCTCCTATTCATAATTAATAAGCAGCATTAATATAACCAAAACCACGCTCCGATTCCACTCAAATATTATCAAAATTATTTCTGCTTGATTTATTCAGCTTAATAATAATGACCTTAATCTCTAACTGATACTGCTATAAGCGGTTTTTTGATAAGCACATCCTTAACGACTATATATAATTTATATCTTTGATAAGGAAAAATAGATGGTGCGAGCGGGGAGACTCGAACTCCCACGCCGTAAGACACTAGATCCTAAGTCTAGCGCGTCTACCAATTCCGCCACGCTCGCAACATAGGGTGCTAATTGTATAGCAAAATACACGTGGAATTGTCAAAGAAAATTTAAATCTTACCTGTTTCTGATTTTATGTATGCTACGGCTTCGTCTATATCATCAGTTAATTTAAAAAGTTTAAGGTCTGATTCACTAATATAATCCAATTTTTTTAGATTTAGCATAAAATCTATTAAAGGCGTCCAAAACTCCTTACCGAATAAAACTACCGGAAATTCACCTATCTTGTTTGTCTGTTTCAAAACAAGGCTTTCAAACAATTCATCCATAGTTCCAAATCCACCCGGCATTACAACAAAACTTACGGCATATTTCATAAATGTTACTTTTCTTGTAAAGAAGTATTTAAAGTCCAACGGTATGGAAACATACGGATTCATCTTCTGCTCGTGCGGCAATTCTATATTCAATCCGACAGAAACCCCTTTTGCTTCAGAAGCACCTCTGTTTGCCGCTTCCATTATACCGGGACCACCTCCCGTTATTATGGCGTATCCTTCCAAAGACAATTTTTTTGCCAATTCAACAGTTTTTTTATAGTAAAAATCGTTTTCATCTACCCTTGCACTACCGAAGATAGAAACAGCTAAACCTACATCATCCAAATCTTCAAATGCATCTGTAAAATCCGATACTACCCTAAATATGCGCCAAACGTCTTTATTTTTGTTTCTGTTTTCTAAAAATTCCCTTTGGATATTCGTCATCTAACCACAACCAATGGAAAATCTATATTTTTTCTTAAAATTGTTTCGGTAGTGCTTCCCAAAATCATTTCCAAAATTCTGTGTTTGCTGTATGCGCCTATAAACATAATGGGCATCTCTTTTTCGTTTGTAAAATTTACTATGGCTTGCGGTATATCTTCGGATTCTATAAATTTCTTTTCAAATTTCTGCGGTAACTCCTTAAACAATTCATCAGCCGCTTTTGAATCTTTGCCAACATTTACAACACTTAACTCTATACCAAACTTATCTTGATACATCTTGGCGTACTCTAAAGCGCTGTCCGCCACACTACTTCCATCGTATGCCACAACGATATTCTTAGGCGTATAAAAATGCTCATTTGCAATAAATAGCGGCTTATCTATCTTTCTTATAACAGGCTCTATGTTTGAACCCAAAATATCCCTTTCGTAAGCGGCATTGATACCCTTTCTTCCGATAAATACTATATCAAACTCTTTAGATTCTTCTATTATTGCAGAAGAGACAACGCCCATCTCCATCTTTGTGCTCAACTCCACACCGTAAAAATCGGTTATATCCTTAAAAGAGGTTAATATGTTTTTACCTTTTTCTTCAAGTATATCTTTTATCTTGCTTGCAAAGTTTGAAAAAGGCTCAAGCCCTAATGCCCCACTCAAGTCATACATAAATGGACCCTCAAGTTGCAAAACGTCTATAACGTGCAACGCCTTTATCTTTGCCGAAAATGCCTTTGCCATATATGCCGAATGTTTCATAACCGTCATACTGTATTGGCTTGAATCTACACAAGCCAGTATATTTTCAATCTTGTAAGCCATTTTTGCCCTCCATTACCGCTTTTAGCTCTTCTTCGTTGATTATCTCTTTTTGCAATAATTCATTTGCTAAGATTTCCAACTTATCGCGGTTTTCCAAAAGTATCTTTTTAGCCCTTTCGTATATTTCTCTCATCATTCTCGATATCTCTTCATCAATCAATTCTTTCGTTTTTTCGCTTATCTCATCTCTTTCTTTTAATATACCTTCAGATGTCAAAAATTGATTGCCGCCCGGCTTTTCAAAAACAACAAGACCCAGCTTTTCATCCATACCAAATTGCGTAATAATTGCCCTTACTATATCGGTTGCGCGCATTAAATCATTTTGAGCACCTGTAGAAATACTACCAAATACAATTTCTTCTGCCGCTCTTCCGCCAAACAAAACGGCAACCTTATCTAACATATCCTCTTTTGTGATTAGATACTTTTCATCTGTCGGCAACTGTTGAGTATATCCCAAAGCCGATAGGCCTCTTGGAACTATGGATATCTTATGGACAGGGTCTGCTCCGGGCAAAAGATAAGCGATAATAGCATGTCCAGATTCGTGATATGCAACGCGCTTTTTTTCATCTTCCTTGATTACCCTGTTTTTCTTTTTCAAACCTGCAAGTTGTCTTTCTATGGCTTCTTCAAAATGTTCCATATTGACGGCGTCTTTGTTTTCTCTTGCGGCAAGCAAAGCCGCTTCGTTGACTATGTTTGCCAAGTCGGCTCCGACAAGCCCTGGTGTCATCTTTGCCAACGTTTCAACATTTACGTCGTTTCCTATCTTAATCTTCTTTATGTGAACCTTTAGAATTGCTTCCCTGCCTTTTACATCGGGTTTATCGACAATGATTTGCCTATCAAATCTGCCGGGTCTCATAAGAGCTGGGTCTAATACTTCTGGCCTGTTTGTTGCCGCCATTATGATAACACCGACAGACGAATCAAAACCGTCCATCTCGGCAAGTAGCTGGTTTAGTGTCTGTTCTCTCTCGTCGTTTGACGTTAGGGAATTTAGCGCCCTACTTTTTCCTATTGCGTCTATTTCGTCAATAAAAACTATACACGGCGAAAGTTTTTTAGCTTCATTAAACAAATCCCTAACCCTGCTTGCTCCAACACCTACAAACATTTCTACAAACTCAGAACCGCTTATACTGATAAACGGTGTTCCGGCTTCTCCAGCTGTTGCTTTGGCAAGAAGTGTTTTTCCCGTTCCTGGTGCGCCTACAAGCAAAACACCCTTTGGCGCTCTTCCGCCCAATCGTTTATACTTATCCGGGTCTTTTAAAAATTCAACAATTTCCTGAATTTCTTGTTTTGCTTCTTCTGCTCCGGCAACGTCTGAGAATTTTACGTCCGGTTTTTCATTTAGATAAACCTTAAATCTGCTTTTTCCAAAACCAAATAACCCTCCGCTTGTTCCGCGCATTTTTTTTGTCATAAGCCACCACAAGAAAAACAGAAAACCAAACGGCAAAATCCAACCGAATATAAGATTGGTAAGCCAAGTATTTGTTATGGTTCCCGAAAAATCCACATTATGCTTTTGTAAATCCTTAACCAAATTCGGATCATCTACAGCTACGGTTATGAATTTTTTTGTCTTATTATCTTTGGCAATATAGGTTCCCTTTATGTATTTTTCCGATATTTTGCATTTCTTAATCTTGCCCTGTTCAACAAGTTGCTTGAATTGTGAATAGGATATGGTTGTTTTTTCTGTAGTGGAATAAAATTGATACATATAAACCATAAAAATACCGATAAGTATATAGATTATGGAAAATTTAGAAAAGTTATTAAAGCTGTTCTGTTGTTTTTTATCTTTGTTTTCCATGATTACTTCTTGCTCGATATGGAATATACGGTACCGTCTCTTGATATCAAATAAAGCTTGCTGCCATCAAACATAAAACGACCGCTAAATACTCCGCTTAGTTCTTTTATATCCATAATCTTTCCCTTTAAGGCATCCAACACCACCAATACGCCATCTCTCGTAACGGCATATATACAATTTCCAATTAATTTTATAGCATATACATTATCTTCTGCAGAAACCTTTTTATTCCACATTGTCTCACCGTTATCGTTATCCAAAGCAATAATCTGGCCGTTTTCGTCCGCTATAAACAGACCGTAGATATTTTCTTCCATATTAGCGTAGGTTGATATCTTTCTCTTCCACAAAACAGAGCCGTCTGTTATATCAAGCGCTTCTGTATATCCATTTACGCTTGATACAAAAATCTTACTATTGCCCTTTGGTGTGCTATCGGCATCGATAAACATATTGCCATCGCCCACCTGCTCATACCACATCCTTTCTCCGTAATATGAAATCTTCGAAATACTGCCATCGCTAAAACCCGAATACATTCCATCATCCAAAAACAGTATGCCTGCTGTTGAACGTATATCCAGTATGGACGGCGTACCATTTGAATATCTCCAAACCAATTCCAAACTGTCTTTATCCACAGCGTTTATAGTGTCATCTTCGCAGATAACGTATAATGTATCGTTTTTAAAATAAATTTTATTCATAATCGGAGCATTAAGGGAGAGCTTTTTTTCTATCTTTTTTTCTTCATAATTGATTTTATATAGATTGCCTTTATTGGTGCCTATGTATAAATAACTGCCTTTAACATAGGGCGCAACCTCTATGGCTTCGTTTTTTAAATGAATAATTCTTGTTTTTGTTTTTTTGTTTAAATCTATGGCATAAACATCGCCATCAAGATTACCTACATACATAATGCCATCATCAATAAATCCTGAAGACCTATAACCAACATCATCTATATCAGCTATTTCTTCAACCTGTATGGGTGGATGCAGTGTGGCATTAGTGTTCTTTGTGTTATTGACATCTATCTCTTTTTTTAAAACAAACTTCTTGGATGAAGAACAAGACGAAAAAAGCAAAATACTTATCAAAAACAATACCGATATACTAAATAGTCTGCGCATCATATCTCCTTTTTAGCAATATTTCCAACATATATTCTGAAGTTTTAAAAGCCTTATCTGCTTCTTTTTCACTCATTCCGCTACCCATCAATACCGTTTTGGCAAAATCCTTTGTAATTAAATTATGAGGCGAATGGGTGTCGGTATCGAGCATATACTTCGCACCGGTTTCTTTTGCCATTCTAAATACATGACCGTTTGTAAAACTGTGGCCACTCCTTGCACTTATCTCCAAAACTACGCCTTTTTGCGCAGCAAGGACGGCGTCTTCTTTTGTTATCAATCCAGGATGAGCTAAAATATCACATTCCGCTTCTATAGCAGCCCTATTTGTCCCTTCTTGAACAGGCTCAACAGGGCTTTCTCCATGCACTACGACTATTTGAGCTCCCAATCTTCTTGATTTTTCTATCGCTTCTTTCATAAGTTCAGGCGGCACATGCGTTATTTCAACGCCGTAGAACACATAGAGCCCAAAATACTGCTCAAGCCCAACAACAGCTTTCGACACATTGCTTAATATAAAATCCATATTGGAAAAATCTGCATGGTCGGTAAAGGCTATAGCCCTATAACCTATATCTTTAGCTCTCCTTGCAAGCTCAGACGGTATCAATTCTCCATCACTAAATAGTGTGTGCGTGTGTAAATCTATCATAGACTAAATTCTATGGTTTGTTAGTTTATGTGTCAAGCGAAAATGAATTTCCCTATTAGTTAAAATTAACTTGAATGTCTTTGCTTTATATTTTAATCTCTACAATATGAAAAACAGAATCTATGAAATGTACGAACGGTTGTTTGAAAGATTTTCTTATCAATACTGGTGGCCTGCACAAACAAAAGATGAGATTGTGATAGGCGCCATACTTACCCAAAATACGGCTTGGCACAATGTAGAAAAAGCTATTTCAAACCTGAAAAATAGCAATCTATGTTCTTTATCCAAAATACATACATCCAACATAGAAGATATAAAAGATTGTATCAAGCCTGCCGGATTTTTTAATCAAAAAGCACGTTATTTAAAAAATACGGCTGATTTTTTCATCAAAAACGGCTCTTTTAGCAAATTAAACTCTTACGATGCGCAAACCCTACGAAAAATGCTTTTATCGATAAAGGGCGTGGGTAAAGAAACTGCCGACTCTATATTGCTTTATGCTTTTGATAAAGCTATATTCGTGGTTGATGCATATACAAAAAGGCTTGTCAAAAGGCATAATTTGATAGATACACTTAGCTATGACGCCATACAAAATTTATTTATGCAAAATCTTATCAAAGATGCTAAACTGTTTGGCGAATATCATGCATTGATAGTAAAAAATGCAAAAGAATTCTGTAAAAGTAAGCCTTTATGTGAACACTGCCCGCTTTTGGGGGTTTGATATGATTTTTATAGGATTAACAGGCTCAATATCAACAGGAAAAAGCACAGTTGCAAAAATGTTCAAAGAAAAAGGTTGTTATATTATAGATGCCGATACAATAGCTCACGATGTTTACAAAAAAGGCAAAAACGCCTACAATAAAATCATACAAACCTTTGGCAAAGAAATCTTGGATAAAAACGGCAATATAGATAGGAAAAAACTCGGGAGTTTGGTCTTAAAAGACAAAGGCAAACTCAAAAAGTTGGAATCTATAGTCCATCCGGAAGTTGAAAAAGAAAGAAACAAAAAGATAAAAGAGATAACAAGAAAAAATAGAGATGCAGTAATCATTTATGACGTTCCGCTATTGTTTGAAAAGAATCTTCAAGATATGTTTGATTATACTGTTGTTGTCTATACCGATAAAGATACAGAAATAAGAAGACTAATGAATAGAGATAAAATTTCTCAAGAAGAAGCTATCAAAAAGATATCTATGCAGATGTCAATAGAAGATAAGGCAAAAATGGCAGATTTTGTTATAGATAATTCTAAGGATTTGGATTATACAAAAAAGCAGGTAGAAGTTCTGCTTAAAAACATAAAACAAAAACACAATGAAAGAGTTTAAAAAACTTTTTATTTTTCCTTTTATCATAGGCATAGTTGGTGGATTTTCAGCTCTTTTTGTAAGGATTGTTATCAAATATTCGCTTTTTGTAGCAGATAAAATCAACTATTTTAACGAATATAGGCATCTCTATCTGTTTATTATACCATTTACTTTTTTCATATCCTCGATTATCACAAAAAAATTTCTTTCTGATGCAACCAACCCTACGATTGACTCTGTGGCTAAGTCGATAGCCTTAAAAAAGGGCAGATTGGATTATAAAAAGGGTATGTTGAGTGTTATCTTAACGGCTGTAAATATAGGTTTTGGAGTGCCTGTAGGAAGAGAAGGTCCAATAGCCAAATTCGGCGGCTCTCTAACCTATCTCTCACTAAAAATATTTAAAATCGAAGGCGCAAGCATACCGCTTTTTGTTACTTGTGGCGTATCAAGCGCTTTGGCAGCAACATTTAACGCACCAATAGCTGCTGTGGTGTTTGGCCTTGAGATTATATTAGGCAGACTAAACTACAACGTAATTATACCCTTATCGGTATCGTCTGTTGTTGCTACAATTGTTTCAAGATATTTTCTCGGTAATTACCCAACATTCTATGTTCATACACTATCATATAATTATACATTTTTGCTTTTGTTACCGTTATTCTCATTGGCTTTTTCGTTTATAGTGGTCTTTTTTAACACAACACATAAAAGTGTTAAATATCTATATAGAAAAATATCGGCACCTTTTTACATAAAAGCGCTTATCGGTGGATTGTTGGTTGGAGTTTTGATGTTTGAATTTCCCGATGCAGCATCCTTAGGCTATAAAGAAGTTAGCAACCTTTTTGCCCTACATTACTCCTTTGAACATTCATTTACTCTATCGGTGGTCAAAGTGTTGGCTTTGGCAATCACCTTTGCAAGCGGTATGTTTGGCGGCATATTCGCACCTTCTATTTTTATAGGTTCGTTTTTAGGGTTTGCCTTGGGCGGATTAAGCGCCTATTTTTTTAATTTGGACCCACTTTCCGTTGCCTTAATTGGAACAGCATCTGTAACAGCCGGTATCTCAAGCGCACCCTTTAGGTCGTCTTTAATCGTCATAGAACTTACACAAAATTATCAGATGGCAATACCCATACTATTATCTTCGGTGATAACCTTATATTTTGTCCATACATTTGAAGAAAGAATCCACTTTACAAGAACAATAATGCAAAAAGGGTTTGATATAGCCGATGAACGATACAGAAAAAAATTAAAAAAATTAAACATAACAAACTTTATAGAAGCAGACATACCAAAACTCAACAAACATTCAACAATAAAAGATATAATGTTCGAAATTATGAATAGCTCATCGAACTATTTTCCTGTGGTTGAGAATGACAAATTAATAGGTGTTCTGTCGTTTAGGGATATTCGACTAATGTACAATCAAAATAATTACCTAAATACAAAGGTGAAAGAGCTTATGACACAAAATCCAAACGCATTAACGCTACACTCAAACGGATTGGATGTATTTGAATTTATATCGCATATAGAAGCAACCTATATACCCGTCGTAAACAACGAAAAAGAAAAAAGATACGTCGGTATGCTTAGCGTAAACGGATTTAATAAATTCGTATCTTTTATATACCTACAAAAAGAAGATGAACGTTTAATTGAAAAAAAGTGAATATCCTATTGTACCGAAATAGTTATTTATTCCATGGTTCGGCTTCTTTATGCCAGCATTTGATATATGTCTAAATCTCAATCCAACATTCAAGGCGGAATGTTTGAATATGTGGATATATAGACCAAAGCCCAGTGTATCGTTAAAGATAAAACCCTTTGCTTGACCTTTAGAGTCAAATGATATGTAGTGCGGTCCGCTTCCGCCCATCACATATCCATCTAAACCGTGTAAAATATTAAATCTATATTCGGCGCCCACTCCTATTCCAAATTCATATTGGCTGGATGGTTTAGTAAGCGGATTAAATTGCGGCTCAAGATAAAACGTAAATTTACCCTTTGAGTCAGGAATAATGTTAGGAAACAATTTATGTGCGTCAAAGCCAACGTGGTATATCAACAGCAGCGGTCTGTAGACTTTATGTATAGAGCCAATATGGCCGTTCCCATACCCTATCACAAATCCAGATTCCCTAATCAGTCCTACGGTCTTTGCACTTGCATTATATGAAAACAACATAAACAACAATACAACAAAAAAAATAGTCTTTTTCACTTTCACTACCTCCGTACTTGCTAATTTGTCTTTAGCAATAAGTTTTCCAAACTCTAAACCATTGCAATATTTTTCATAAATTGTTATCCTTAACAACAAAATACAATAAAGGAGTTTATTTTATGTTTTTTAGCGATGATGAGCTTTTTAGGCTTATAAATGAAGATGTTCCATATTTCGATTTAACATCTGAGCTGTTAAATATAGGTGAAAAACAAGGAACAATAGTGTTTACAACCCGACACGATACGGTTATATCATCAACTGAAGAAGCAAAAAGAATATTGGAAAAATTGGGAGCAAGTGTAGAATTCTTTTTACCTACCGGTACATTTTTAGAAAAAGGAAATGTGTTTTTAAAGGCTAAAGGCAGCGCTTCATCTTTGCATATGGCTTGGAAGGTTTCCCAAAACATATTGGAATACGCATCAGGCATTGCAACAAGGATGAAACAATTAACAGACAAAGCAAAAAACATAAACCCTGACGTTGAAATAGTAACAACAAGAAAACAGTTCCCTCAAACAAAGAAATTATCTATCAAAGCTGTAATAGCAGGAGGCGGATATCCTCACAGGTTGGGTTTATCAGAAACAATATTGGTATTTCCGCAACACACCGTATTTTTTGGTGGTTTAGATAATTTTTTGAAAATTCTACCTACAATAAAGCAAAAATCCCCGGAAAAAAACATAACGATAGAGGCAAAAACTATTGATGATGCAAAGAAAATCATACTTGCAAAAGCTGACATACTGCAATTGGATAAATTTTCCTGCGCCGATGTTGAACATCTCGTATCGTTTGCCAAAAACAAAGCAATTCCCATAAAGATTTCGGCTGCAGGCGGTATAAACATAAATAATATAGAAGAATATGCAAAAACAGGCGTGGATTTTATAGTTCTAAGTTGCGTATATTTTGCAAAACCTGCTGACATAGACGTAAAGATTTATGCCGATTAAAAAAGACTACTACAAAACCATAAAACAACCGTCAAAAGGCGTTTTTAAAGACAAAAGAAGCGAGTTTTACGCCTTTGCCTATCCAATTGAAACAGAAGATGAATCAAAAATAATAAGACAAAAACTAAAAAAAGAGTATCACGACGCAAAACACCATGTATACGCCATGAGATTGGGATACGATATGTCTTTTTGTAAAATGAGCGATGATGGTGAGCCTCACAATTCATCAGCACCATCCATACTTTCTCAAATAAAATCCTACGAATTAAGCGATATATTAATTGTTGTTGTTAGGTATTTTGGAGGCAAAAAACTTGGCATCCCCGGATTGATAAATGCATATAAACAGGCAGCAATATCCGCTATAGAACATGCCGAAATAGTAGAAAAAATAGCTTCAGATACGGTGAAAATCAGTTTTTCTTTTGAAAAGATAAATGACGTTATGCAAATAATTAAAAAAGAAAACATAAACATAATAAACAAAGATGCGGCAGAAAACGCATATTATATGGAACTTTCAATAAGAAAATCAAAAACAGAAGATATTATAAAAACGTTTAATAAATTTAACATCAAAACAAAACAATGAAAAAAGGCTTTACAACCGGTACGGCTGCTGCCGCAGCAGCAAAAGCGGCAACCATATACAAAAAATATGGACATCTTCCAAATCAAGTTACAGTCAATCTACCCAACTTCAAAACATTAAATATACCTGTTTTTTTAAAGGATAATCTCGTGGGCGTTGTAAAGGATGCAGGAGATGACCCTGATGTTACACATAAAATAGAGATATTTGCAGAAGTCAACATAAAGACAAGCAAAAAGGGTGTTTTGGTTACAGGCGGATATGGAGTTGGTGTGGTTACAAAAAAGGGCCTTCAAGTTGATATAGGAAAAGCCGCAATAAATCCTATACCTATGCAAATGATAAAAGAAAACGTTCTAAGCGTTTTGGACAATAATGAATTTGCAACAATTACTATCATTGTTCCCAAAGGTAAGGACATAGCAAAAAAAACATTTAACGAACGCTTGGGTATAGTGGGTGGCATATCAATACTTGGCACTACAGGCATAGTAGAACCTATGAGCCTAAAAGCGCTAATCGCCACAATAGAATGCGAAATAGACGTTTTATTAGCAAATCAAACAGAATTTTTCTATCTTGTGCCCGGCAAAATAGGAGAAAGGCATCTATCGAAATACACTGATAAGCCCTGCGTACAGGTAAGCAATTACTTCTATGCAGCCTTTGAGTATCTCAAAAGTAAAGGCGTGAACAGATTTGGAATAGCAGGACATCCCGGGAAAATAGCAAAACTGGCAATGGGTTTTTATAACACACACTCAAAAAATTCTCCACAAGCAAATAGATTTATTGAAAAAATGTTAAAACTCGACAAGAATTTTAATACTACAGAAGAGATTTGTCAGTATGTAGATGATAACGCCTTGAATATTATCGCAAAATCGGTAAAAGATAGATTGAAAAAAGATTTTTTGTTTGACGTAGATGTAATTCTAATGGATATGAAAGGAAAAATTGTTGGAAAAGCGTAGGTTTATCTGGATAATATCGGCAGGCGTAGGCAGTAGGGATTATTTAACCTATAAAGCTTATGAAACGGCAAGCAGGATGGATTTGCTTTTGGGCTCAAAACGTTTTAAAGAGCTATTTGAGCATAAAAATTATATAGTTTTAAAGGATTTTTATACTGAATTAGACAATATAATACTATCCAACACAAACAAAAAAATAGGCATCGTAGTGTCAGGCGACGCTGGCTTTTTTTCTTTAGCAAATATTATTTATAAACGTTACGGTCAATACATAAAAGAAACAATACCGGGCATATCGTCTTTTCAGTTAGCATTTGCAAAAATACCTGAAGGCTATGAAGATGCGGTATTTTACTCTCTACATTCCAAAAAACAATCGTTAGACAATATTGATTTTCAATCAAACGATAAAATCGTCATTCTGCTTGGTGAATATTCTGCCAAGGATTTATTAAATGCAAAACCTGCTTTAATAAAAGAATTTGATATATTTGTGGGATGCAATCTCTCTTTTCAAGATGAACATTTCTTTTTACTATCCGATATTGATAGCATACCATCAAAAAATAATTTATGTTTATTGATTTTAAAAAGGAAACAATATGTCTAAGGTATATTTTATAGGAGCAGGTCCAGGCGACATAGAGCTTATAACGCTTAAAGGACTAAAAGCCCTACAAAAAAGTAAGATTGTCATTTATGCCGGCAGTTTGGTTAATAGGGATATCTTAAATTATGCAGATAATATGATTGCATCCTACGATTCTT
>Ga0256842_1002112_pt1 | contig 14744 bp, 16 predicted proteins | sample 4559240metaG_FD_185973 | JGI IMG/M metagenome (GOLD analysis project Ga0256842, IMG submission 185973) | Hydrothermal vent microbial communities from Guaymas Basin, Mexico - 4559-240 | ecosystem: Environmental > Aquatic > Marine > Hydrothermal vents | place: Mexico: Guaymas Basin | collected...
TATCAATACTTAAATTTAAATCAATTCTTATTAAATTAAGGGCTGATCGTGCAGATGTATATAAAAATAAAATAATAATTTCATGGGAAAAAAACTCAATAAACATAGAACCAGAAAAGATGCTTAAATGGATAGAAGAACATAAATCAGAGCTCAGGTTAATTAATCCAAAAAAATTAGAGCTTAAACTTTCAGGTGAAGATTTTTCCAAGGAAGTCACATACTGGTATAATGAAGTATCTACAATTTTAAAAAAGGAGCTAGCATATGCTGCGTAATATTTTAATATTTATTATCTTTTTCTCATTTGCAATTTGTGCAAATGCAAAGATTTTGGACAAAATAGTAGCCATTGTTAATGGAGAAGTAATTACCCTTTATGATTTAAAAAAAGAAATAAAAAAGGCAAGCCTATCTCAGGGCTTAAATATAAGCTTAAATAACAAAGAGGTAGTAAAGCAATTTTTATCCGACATGATAAACAAAATCCTTTTTAAAGAAGAGGCAGATAAACTGGGCATAAAAGTTTCAAAATATGAAGTTGATAATCAATTAGAACAAATAATTAAATCAAGTGAACTCACAGAACAAGAATTTGAAACAGAATTAAAAAAACAAGGATTAAGTATTGAAGAAATAAGAAAGAGTATTGAAGATAATATTAAGATAAATAAGTTAATTTCATATATGGTAAGGAGTAAAGTAGTTGTTACTGAGGAAGACATAAAAAAATATTTTGAAGAACACAATATGAAATTAAAACAAAAGGAAATTGCAAATTTAATACTTTTTCAAAGTAACAATAAAGAGCTATTAAAAAAAATTGTAGTGTCAGGAGAAAAATTTGACGCCCCTCGAGGAGTCAAAACCATGGACCTGGGTGAAGTAGATGTTGATGCACTTCAACAAAGCTGGAAGGATGCCTTAAAAGGTGTAAAAAAAGGTCATTTAACCCCTATTTTTGAAGTAAATTCAAAATATTTTAGAGTTTATGTAAAGGAAATAAAAATAGTGAATCCTTTAGCTGATGATAGAACTATACAAAAAATCAAAAATAAGATATACGCTAAAAAATTAAAAAAAAGATATGTAGAGTATATATCCAAACTAAGGTCAAAAGCTGTAATAGAGATTCGAATGTAATTTAAATCTATTAACCTAGATTTGTTAATTTAAGCAAATCACAGGAGTCAAATATGGACCTCAAAGATATAGGTCTAATTTTAAAAACAGAAAGGGAAAAAAAGGGTTATTCAAAAGAGGAAATTTATAAAGAAACCAAAATAAGCATTATGAATATTGAGGCATTGGAAAAAGGAGATTTTGAAAACTTGCCCCATATTGTTTATACAAGGGCTTTTATAAAAAGCTATGCAGAATTTTTGGGATTAGATCCTAAAGAACTCTTAGAAGTCTTTGATTCACATTATGGCTCTAATCAGGTAAAACATAAAAAATTCAATTCATTAAAAGAAGTTGAAGGAATAAAATCAAAGAAATGGCTTGGAATATTTATCTTAGTTTTTATTTTATTTATTGTTGTTTGTCTTATTTATTTTAAAAAACATACAAATATATATTCAGACAAAGAAAGAAAAATACAAAATAATGCTGTAAATAATACACATAACACAATATTGGAGAATAGTTTTTTAGAGGATAATGCATCATCTATAGAACAGACCAATAGTTCTCAGAATAATACCAACAAAAATGCAGATACACAATCAAACAATACAAAATATGCAGAAGTATCCATGGAATCAGAAAATCAAACCATGAATTCCACTAAAGTTACTAATATAGAACAAAATAACACCACAGAAATAAAAGAGATTAATAAGAAAGAAAACAAAGAAGCTGCAAAAAATGAGTATCATACAGTAGAGATACGTGCAAAGGATAAGTGCTGGGTTAAGGGATGGATGGATGAGAACTCCACTAAAGAGAGACTGCTTTCAAACGGGGGAATGACTCTGTTTAAGTTTAAAGACAAACTTAAATTAAAGGTTGGAAATGCAGGAGTGATAGATATTTATTTAGATGGAAAAAAAGTAGATATTAAGGGAAAGCCTGGACAAGTTAAGACTTTAAATTTTCCTTTTCATGATTAACAGGGAATTTTTTGAACACGCCATAGTCCTTAAGGTTAAGACTTACAGGGATAATGATTTAATTGTAAAATTTTTAACTCCATCTTATGGAGTTGTTACTGCCTTTGCCTTTGGTGGTCGTAAGAGTAGGAGGAGATTTTCAGGGTGTTTTGAAGAGCTCTCACATGTGGTTTTTAAATGGAAATCTCCACTACGCAGAGGCTATTTTTATCTTGAAGAGGGGATATTAATAGACAGATTTCCAAATATCCACAAAGACAAGATACCATATGGAATTGCTGTTAATTGCCAGAAATTTATAGAGGCAGTGGTTATAGGAAATTCATATTCTAAGGGGATTTATAAAATTTTTTTGGAACTACTTAAAGAACTGGACAAAGGTAATTCAATTTTTTCTAGAAATATACCTATTTTTTTCAGAGCCCAAATAGCATCTGAGCTGGGATATAAGCCCCAACTGGAGAGTTGCAATAGATGTGGAAGGCTGTTAAGTACTGAGCAAAAGATATTTTTTTCTCCAATTAAGGGACAATCTTTTTGTGTTAAATGTACTGAGAAAAAAAATGGATATTTGGCCCTAAATAAGAGGGCATATCTGTTTTTAAAAGAGGTTTTTTATTCTGGTCCTAGAGATTTAATGAATAAAGAAGGTTTGACAACAAATGAAAACATTGTAGTCCTTGGAATTCAAAAGTTTGTTGAAACACATTTAAATATAATCTGGCAAAAGGGTAAATTTGTGCACTTATAAATTTAATAAAGGGAGTTTGTTATGCTTCGTTTTCAAGAAGTGATAATGAGACTACACAAGTTTTGGTCTGAGTATGGCTGCGTTATCCACCAACCCTATGATGTTGAAGTTGGTGCAGGGACATTTCATCCAGCAACCGCGCTACGGGTTATTGGTCCTGAGCCATGGAACACTGCGTATGTACAACCTTCTAGACGACCTACAGATGGGAGATACGGCGAAAATCCAAATAGGCTCCAACACTATTACCAATATCAGGTAATATTAAAACCAGCTCCAGAAAACTCACAAGATATCTATTTAGAAAGTCTCTATGCCCTGGGGATCGATCCAAAGGAACACGATATACGTTTTGTTGAGGATGACTGGGAATCGCCCACGCTTGGAGCCTGGGGACTTGGATGGGAAGTGTGGTTAGATGGAATGGAAATAACCCAATTTACTTATTTTCAACAAATTGGAGGAATTGACTTAAATCCAGTGAGTCTGGAAATCACATATGGCCTTGAGAGGATATCCATGTATTTGCAGGAAAAGGAGTCAGTGTTTGAACTTGAGTGGAATGAGAAGGTAACCTATGGCCATGTCCACCACCAGGGTGAGTATGAACATTCTAAATACAATTTTGAACACTCTTCTACTCAAATGTTGTTTCAATGTTTTGATATGTTTGAGGCAGAATGTAAAAAGCTGTGTGAGGAAAATCTCCCATGGCCTGCGTATGACTTTTGCCTTAAGTGTTCCCATGTATTTAACCTGTTAGATGCAAGGGGTGCTATTTCAATTACTGAAAGGACTGCATATATTGCCAGGGTTAGACACCTTGCCTCAAATGTGGCCAGATTATATGCAAAACAAAGGGAAGAAATGGGGTATCCTTTATTAAATAACTAATTGTAAATACTTAAGAATAAAAAAGGAGTGTGTTCAAATGGGTAAAAAGATTTTTATATTTTTTTTGGTTGCAATTTTTTGTCTCTGTTCAGGGAGTTTATTTGCAAAGAAATATCGTTTTAACTATAGCAGTTTTTTTCCACCAACCCACATCCAGAGCAAACTAGCTGAGGCATGGTGCAAGGAGGTGGAAAAAAGGACCAATGGAAACGTAAAGATATATTTTTATCCAGGTCAGACCTTAACCAAGGCAGCCCAATGTTACGATGGAGTCATATCTGGAATGTCCGATATTGGGATGTCATGTTTATTATATACCAGGGGAAGATTTCCCTTAATGGATTTTATAAACCTTCCTTTTGGCAACCCTTCAGGAGAATTTGCTACAGCTATCATTAATGAAGTTTATGAAAAATTTAAGCCAAAAGAACTCTCACAAGTAAAGGTTTTGTATCTACATGCCCATGGCCCTGGTTTTATTCATCTCAAGAAGAGGGCTGTACACAAATTAGAGGACCTAAAAGGGTTAAAGATAAGATGTCCTGGTTCGGTTGCAGATACATTAAAATCACTTGGAGCCACCCCAGTTGCCATGCCAATGCCTGAAGTTTATCAGGCCTTGCAAAAAGGTGTTGTAGAAGGAGCAGTCTATCCCATGGAAACCAATAAAGGGTGGAAAATGGCAGAGGTTATAAAATATTCTATTGCCAATTATAAAATCGCATATTCTGTTGGTTTTTTTGTTGTTATGAATAAGAAAAAATGGGAATCCCTTCCTAAGGAATATCAAGATATTATTGATCAAATAGACATTGAATGGGCAAAAAAACACGGAAGAGCCTGGGACAAAAGCGATTTTGAAGGAATTAGATACACCTTATCTAAAGGTAATACCATCATTGGCATAGATGAAAAAGAGGCAGATAAATGGGCAAAAAAAGTCAGGGTTGTATTTGATTCATATGTTGAAATGACCAAGAAAAAGGGACTTCCTGGTGATAAGGTCCTTAATTATTTAGAAAAGAGATTAAAAGATTACAGAGAAGGAAGATTTAAATCAAAATATGTGGATTAAATGTAATGAAAAAGATTGCTGGTTTAGTAGATAGGATATCCCAATTTCTTCGTATAATTGCCGGGATATTACTTGTATTTATAATGTCTATAACCTGTTTAGATGTTATTGGAAACTTCTTTGGTCATCCTATTTTGGGGGTTGAAGAGCTTGTAAGTATCCTGGCATCTATCACTATGGCCTTTGTGCTTCCCATTGCCCACAAAAAAAAGGCGCATATTGGTATAGACATATTATACAGAAGGATGGGACAGACCTTCAAAACATTCGATGATATATTTGTGTCATTAATTAGCGGAGCATTGTTCTTGGCTGCAACTGTGCAATGCTTTAAATACGCAAACGATTTAAAAAGGGTTGGAGAGGTCACATCTACTCTTCAAATTCCAAAATATATATTGCTTTATGGGGTATCTATGGGATGCGGTGTGTTGTTTTTGGTAATCTTGTGTGAGATTGGAGAGTTTATAGATAGTTATGTGAGGAAAAAATAATGGACTTTGTGACTTGGGGTATATTGGGAATAATTGTTTTACTTATACTTTTTTTTCTTCAGGTCCCAGTTGCATATGCATTGGCCATTGTGGGAGTGATAGGATACAGCATACTCACTTCGCCTGATGCAGCATTAAATCTCTTATCCAGAGACCTTTATGGGGTATTTTCTTCCTATGGACTTGCGCTTGTACCCCTGTTTATTTTCATGGGCTTTATTGCCTTTTATGCAGGTGTAAGTAGAAAATTATATGAAATGGCATATAAGCTCACCGGTGGGATAAGAGGTGGGCTTGCCATGGGAACAGTAGTTGCGTGTACCGCCTTTGGAGCTGTTTGTGGATCAACAACCGCAACTGCTGCCACCATTGGCTCCATAGCCATACCAGAGATGAAACGATACGGATATGGAAACAAGATTTCAGCAGGCTCAGTTGCTGCAGGTTCTGGACTTGGAATCCTTATGCCACCATCTGTTGTGTTCATTATATATGGCATCTTAACCCAAATATCCATAGGAAAACTATTTTTAGCAGGTATCTTGCCAGCAATTTTAATAACTATTTTATTTTGTATTGCAGTATATTTTTATTCAATTATCTCTCCTTCCCAATCTCCTCCAGGAGAAAAATTTCCCATAAAAGAAAAGATTAAAGCAATAATAGATGTGTGGGAAACGCTGCTTGTATTTTCACTTGTTATGGGGGGCATGTTTTTGGGAATCTTTACTCCAACAAGGGCAGGGGCAGTTGGTTCATTTTTGCTGCTTGTAATTGTAGTTATTCAGAAAAAACTCTCCTGGAAAAACTTTGTTAAGGCAGTATACGACACTTTAAACGTCTCCTGTATGGTCATTATGCTGGTTGCTGGGGCAACTATATTTGGCCATTTTTTGGCCTTGTCCAGGGTCTCTATGGAGATGGCCAATTTTGTATCTTCTTTAAACCTCCCTGGATGGGGAGTTGTGAGCATGATCTGTTTAATATATTTGATTGCAGGATGTTTTATTGATGCCCTAGCCCTAGTTACTTTAACAATTCCAATTTTTTACCCAATAATTGTAAATCTTGGCTATGACCCTGTATGGTTTGGGGTAATTATTGTGCTTATTACCCAGATGGGTATAATTACTCCTCCTGTTGGAGTTAATGCATATATTGTAAAAGGGCTATCACCTCATATAAAACTAGAAGAGGTATTCGCAGGTATTGTGCCTTTTTTAATAGCCCTTATCATAGGTACAGGGATTATAATTGCTTGTCCAAAAATAAGTTTACTTTTACCTGAAATGGTGAAATAAAAAATAATGAGAAAATATAAAATGGCATATTTACAAAGGAAAAACATTACATCCTAAGATTGTAAAGGCATTGATGAACTTAATAGGAGGGTTTAAAGAGTCATAGATTAATATCCTGGAGGAAATAAATGGAAGTTAGATATGATATTTTAATAGAAAACATTAAAAAAATGCCGTTACCTGAAAAGGAAGAGCTCAAAAATTTAATAGAAAAGTACATTATAGAAAAAAAAGAGAAACAATTTATGAGAATTATTTAAAAAGTCGGCATGAATACAGAAAAGATAAATTGCAATTTTTCTCGGACATCAATGAACTTAGAAAAAATATAGAAGTTGACTCATAGATGATAGAAGTAGCTTTTAGCTCATCTTTTAAAAGGGCTTTTAGGAAGAAAATAAAAAGAAATAGGGAGTTAGAAGAGATATTTTGGAAGAAATTAGAGAAATTTATAAAAGATCCTTTTGCTAAAGAGCTTAAAACTCATAAATTAAGAGGGAAGCTGGCGGTTGGGTAATACTGTTCACCGATGAATTTTTCGTAATAAAGAAAATAAAGAGAGGGGAAAAAAATGGGAAAATTTTTGCTAGAAATTGGAACTGAAGAGATGCCATCCAGGTTTTTATCTGGTATAATTTCTCAACTAAAGGAACTCTTTGAGACTGAATTAAAGAATGCGCAGATTCAGTTTAAGGATGTTAAAACCTATGCTACACCTAGAAGGATAGTAGCATTTGTAGAAGATATTTCTGAGATACAAAACAAAGAGATAAAAAAGATAGTAGGCCCCCCAGTTAATATTGCCAAGGACAAAGACGGAAATTACACCAAGGCAGGAATTGGATTTGCAAAATCCCACGGAGTAGAATTAGAGGACCTATTTGAAGAAAAGACTCCAAAAGGGGTGTATATTGCCACAAAAAAAGAAATTGGCGGGGCAGACACAAGAGAAATTCTACCAGATATAATAAAGGACATAATCTCAAGGATCCATTTTCCCAAAAGGATGAAATGGGAAGATTCTGGTTTTTTGTTTGGACGTCCAATTAGATGGATACTGGCACTCTTTAATACTGAAATTATTGATTTTGAAATTGCTTCAATTGGCTCCTCCAATAAGACCTATGGCCATAGGGTCATGGGAAAAGGCCCATTTTCTGTTTCATCGTGCGATGAATATTTTGAAATAATAGAAAATAAGGGAAAAGTTATCTTGGATCCTAAAAAAAGGCTCAATATTATTAAAGAAATAGGAAATAAAGAGGCCCAAAAACTGGGAGGCAGAGTGATATGGGATGATGAACTTCTGGAAGAAGTAATTGGACTTGTTGAATATCCCCTTCCATTAATTGGAGAGTTTCATTCTAAGTTTTTAGAATTACCTAAAGAGGTCTTGCTAACCAGTATTAAAACACACCAAAAATCCTTTGGTATTGAAGATGAAAATGGGAATCTCCTCCCATATTTTCTGTGCACTCTAAACATAGAGCCCTCTGATATGTCCCTTGTAAAAAAAGGATGGGAAAGGGTTCTACGTGCAAGATTGGAAGATGCCAGATTTTTTTGGAATGTGGACAACAAAGCGTCTTTAGAAGAATGGAGGGAAGAATTAAATAGAGTGGTATTTTTAGGACCACTTGGTTCCATGGGAGACAAGGCCAATAGATTGGAAAAAATCTGTGAATTTCTCTCAGATAAATTGGCTCCAGAACTAAAAAATTCTATGAAAAGGGCCGCTCAACTTGCAAAAGTAGACCTTGTTTCAGAGATGGTAGGTGAATTTGATGACCTGCAGGGAATCATGGGTGGCATTTATACAAAAATAAAGGGTGAGGATGAAGTTGTGAGCAATGCCATCTATGAACATTACCTGCCAACAGGGGTTGACAGTCCATTACCTAAAACCATAGGTGGCGCAATCTTATCCCTTGCAGATAAAATGGACAACATTATTGGTTGCTTTGGATTGGACATGATCCCAACAGGAGCCCAGGATCCCCATGGCATGAGACGACAAACCCTTGCAATTATAAGAATTATTCTAGATAAGGGGTTTAATTTTTCTCTTTTTGATGCATTTTCTAAGGTGTTTGATACATATGGGGATATTAAATGGAAAAATTCAAAAGAGACTACTTTAACAAAGTTAAGGGAATTTGTAGCTGCCAGGTTAAAAGGATATTTTACATCTCTTGGATATGAGACCAAAATTGTGGACGCAGCACTGGGGGCTGATATTGACAATATCTACCTTGCCCAAAAAAGGCTTGAAGCCTTAAAACAATTTAGTGAACAGAAAGATTTTGAAAATGCTGTACTCACATTTAAGAGGGCAGACAATATAATCAGAAAACAGGGTATCTCTGCAGAAGGAGACCTGAGTGATAAATTTGACATGGACAAAATGGTAGAGGAACAAGAAAAGAAACTGGCACAAGCTATTTTAGACCTTGATAAGAAATGGAATGATCTCTATGGAAAAGAAGATTTCATAGAACTTTTTATGCTTTTATATGACCTAAAACCTGTGGTGGATGAATTTTTTGATAATGTAATGGTAATGTGTGAAGATCCTGCACTTAGAAGAAATAGATTAAATCTCCTCTATGCCCTGACAAAAAAATTATCTACCCTAGCAGATTTTAGTGCCCTTCAAATATAGACATGACCAGGTCTAGCCCTGGGCCTGGTTATTGGGCCTAAACCTGCTGCTTTAACTGTATTGTCTAACTAATCACTTTATGGGATGGAGTACCCTCCACTTAATTTTTTATTTACCCTTTATATCACCCAACAGGAGAAGATAATTGGTGAAACATGAAGTAACATTCATTGATTTTGTCATAAAAGAATGGCTGCTAATCGCCTCAGGAGTTGGTTTTGTCCTTTTATCCCTTTATACAAAGCATCTTCCCATCCCTTCAATCAATGAGTTAAATGTCCTGTTTATCTTGTTTGTGTTGTTTATTACTGTAAATGGTTTACAGAAAAGTGGGTTGCTCTTAAAAATATCCCAATTTATAGAAAAAGGTAAAGCTATACCCTTAAAACTAGTATTAGCAACCTTTTTTTTGTCCATGTTGGTAACAAATGATATTGCGTTAATAGTTATTGTTCCCATTACATTATCGCTTAACATAAATAAAAAAGACATTCTTGTAATTTTTGAGGCATTGGCAGCCAATGCTGGTTCTGCATTAACTCCAATTGGTAATCCTCAGAATCTTTATATTTATTGGTTTTACCACATTCATCCCTTTACATTCATAAAGACGATTTTTCCTTTTTCTTTAGCTTTTCTTGGATTGCTGACGGTCTCTTCGCTCTTTGTTGTAATTCGAAAAGATTTAAAGGGAGATCAAATACAAAAAATAAATAAAAAGGCATATGTCTATGGAGTGCTATTTATTGTTGTTCTTCTCACTGTTTTTCATATTCTTCCTCTTGTAAGTGGAGTTGCTGTTATATTTTTTGCATTTATATTTGACCAAAAGGCCTTATATGTTGATTACTCTCTACTTTTTAGCTTTTTTTTCTTTTTTGGAATAGCGGACAACCTAAAAACCATGCTGGCTCCTGAGATAAGCCACTCAGGACACATATTTCTATTATCAGTACTCACAAGTCAGGTCATGAGTAATGTTCCTGCAACACTGCTCATTGCAAAATTTACATCAAATTGGCAACCCTTATTATGGGGTACAAATGCTGGTGGATTTGGTAGTTTGATAGGCTCTTTGGCAAATCTGATAGCCTATAAATTATATATTTCTTGTGAAGGTACAAAAAATACAGCAAGGTTTACTGCAAAATTTCTTATTTTAGGATATATGGCATTGTTTATTTCAATAGGTTTATATTTTCTACTTTTTAGACCAGCAGATTTTTTGTGGATTATCAAATGACTTAAGGGCTAGTTCTTACCTGATTTCTATTTAGTTGGCGCATATTAGCACCTAGACTTTAAAAGATTTAACTCTGGTTGGAGAAAAAAGTAATAAATATGAATTTACTCATTGAAAGATTTCTTTCTTTTTTCCCAATAATCAGGTGTCCTATTTGTGGGGGGGTAAAAAATAATGGTTTTTTGTGTGAGTTATGCGCAGAGAAAATAGAGTCTCTCTATGTCCAAAAAGGCTATTGTATAAGATGCGGTGAACCTTTGACATCTGAAAAATTAACCTGGTGTGGCGAGTGTTTAACAAATAAACGACCATGGGATTACTTTTCCTTTTATGGCTATTATAGGGATATTTTAAGACAGATAATTACAGAGTTTAAGTATAGAGGGGATTTTGCTTGTTTAGGAATACTCCAAGATCTTTTATGCAAGGCTTATTTAAAGGCTGATTCTGATTTTGATCCTGATATTATTATTCCAGTGCCTATCCATAAAAATAGGCTTAAATTGAGAGGGTTTAATCAATCTTTAGAAATTTCTAGAAAGTTGTCCAGATTAATCGGTGTTCCTATTGAAAGAAATATTTTGGTCCGCACAAAAGATACCGTCTCCCAGGTAGGACTTAAGAAATCAGAGAGAGAAAAAAATGTAAAAAATGTCTTTTGTGTAATAGGCGATATTAAAGGTATAAATATCGTTTTAGTAGATGATGTTTATACATCAGGTGCCACTGCATCAGAGTGTTCTAAGGTTCTAAAGGCTGCAGGGGCAGGGATGGTTGGTGTGTTAGTGGTCGCAAGGACCAAGAGTGGGGACGTTGAATATAACTCTTGACTAACTATATAAAATGAGATTATATTTTTTCTTCTAGCAAAATTTTTTTGAGAAATATCCAGCGGAAACTTTTTGTGGCTGGTGTATAATTTTTTTTGGGAGGGAATTTTGTTATGTATGTAATCTTAGAGACCGGGAGTAAACAATATCCAGTAAAAGAAGGGGATGTTATCACTGTTGAGAAATTGGATGCTCAAGTGGGAGAAGAAGTGGTTTTAGACAAAATCTTGTTTGCTTGTAGAGGCGAAAACGATGTCTTGGTGGGAAATCCTTATTTGAGTGGAAAGGTGGTAGGTGAAGTTGTTGAGCAAGGCAGGCATAAAAAGGTCATAGTTTTTAAATTTAAAAGGCGTAAAGATTATAAGAAGAAACAAGGACATCGTCAGTATTACACCAAAATTAAAGTAAAATCCATAGAGATTTAAGGGGGCATATTATGGCTCATAAAAAAGCAGGTGGTAGTTCAAGGAATGGAAGAGACAGTATTGGGCAAAGGCGTGGCGTAAAGCGTTTTGGAGGACAATTAGTTAAGGCAGGGAATATTTTGGTAAGGCAGCTTGGGACAAAGATATATCCTGGTGAAAATGTGGGGATGGGTAGAGATTATACCCTTTTTGCAAAGGTTGATGGATATGTAAAGTATGAAAAGTTTACTAGGAAGAGAAAGGTCAAGACCAGGGTGCATATTATCCCTATTGAACAATAAAACTCTTTTAAGTGTTTTTAGTTTTGTAGGTCTTAAGCTACGGAGGCTGGTATTTTGGGCGTGCCTGAAAATACGGCCTCCTTTTTTGTTTTTTAAATGCGTTGGTTGTAGGTATGAAATTTGTAGATGAAGCAGAAATTTTGGTGAAAGCTGGACATGGTGGGAATGGGTGTGTTTCCTTTAGGCGGGAAAAATACGTCCCAAGGGGTGGTCCAGATGGTGGAGATGGTGGTAAAGGCGGGGATGTTTATGTTCAGGCAAAGGAAAATTTGCTTACCCTCTATGATTTGAGGCTAAAAAGGGTTTATATGGCAGAAAATGGTCAACCTGGCCAGGGGAAACAGAAAAACGGACGAAAGGGTAAAGACCTATATATTTATGTGCCAATGGGGACCTTGGTCTATGAGGTAAATGATAAGGGAGAGAAAAAGCTATTGGCAGACTTAGATGGTAGAGATAAAAGTATTCTAGTTGCCAGGGGTGGCCGTGGAGGTAGAGGAAATACGCATTTTAAGTCTCCGGTTCAAAGGGCTCCTCGCATAGCTGAGAGAGGTGAAGAGGGCGAAGAAAAGCGCCTTTTTCTGGAGCTTAAGTTGATTGCAGATGTGGGTTTAATAGGACTTCCAAATGCAGGTAAATCTACTTTTATCTCAAAGGTTTCAGCTGCAAGGCCCAAGATTGCCTCTTATCCTTTTACTACGCTCACTCCTCAACTAGGGGTGGTTGAAGGAGATGTGGGTGAACGAATCATTATTGCTGATATTCCGGGTCTAATAGAAGGAGCTCACAAGGGCCAAGGATTGGGAGATAGATTTTTAAGGCATGTGCTGAGAACAAAGGTGTTGGTCCATCTTTTAAGCGTTGAAGAAATATCCTTGGATTTTCCATTAGATGGATTTGAGCTAATAAATGAAGAGCTTTATAGGTTTGATCCTGCCCTTGTTTCAAAGCCTCAGATTCAGGTAATAAATAAAATAGATCTGCTTGATGAAGAACAAAAAAGGTATTTAAAAAAGAAGTTGGAAAAATTATCTAAAGAGGTTTATCTTTTGTCTTTAAAGACAAAAGAGGGACTAAGTAAGGTAATGGAAAAAATTTGGCTTGAGGTAAAAGGCTACGTCCCCACTATTTTATATTAGCTAAAGGTGTTATGTTATTTAAAAGTAATGAAAATGAACTTGCCATGAAATCAAGTTAAGCAATAGGTGATTTTAAATGGGGCTTGAGGATAAGACAAAAGATAAGGCAATCGCAAGTACAATTAAGAATACTCTTAAGGATGCAAAACTTATAGTTTTAAAAGTAGGAAGTGCTGTTTTGACCAATGGTGACAAGGGATTGGATTTGAGAGTCATAAATAGGCTGGTGGATCAAATTTCCAATATCCACGATATGGGGAAAAAGGTGATCCTGGTCTCATCAGGTGCTGTGGCAACAGGAGCAACCTATTTGAAATATTCCCTGAAAGGGAAATTACCATTAGAAAAAAAACAGGCCGCAGCAGCTGTTGGACAGAGCAGACTTATGCACATATACGATGAGGCCTTTGAAAAATATAATAAGATTACAGCACAAATCCTGCTTACTAAAGATGATTTAAAGAGTAGGCAAAGATTTTTAAATGCCAGGAATACCTTTTCTACGCTTTTGTCAGAAGGGGTAGTACCAATTGTAAATGAAAACGATACAGTAGTTGTGGAAGAATTAAAATTTGGAGACAATGACTATTTGGCTACCTTAATACTCAATTTAGTGGGGGCGGATCTGTTTATAAATCTTACTTCTGCTAAAGGAGTTTATACCTCTAATCCCGATCAAGATAAAAATGCAAAACCTATTCATTTTATAGATGACATCATGTCCCTTGATATTGAATCTATGTGTACGGGAAAGACTTTAAGTGGGACAGGTGGAATGTATTCAAAGTTGCTCGCAGCAAAGCGGGCCGCACAACTGGGGGTTCCCACATTGATCGTCTCGGGAAAGATTCCTTTTGTCTTAGAAAAGGTATTTAGTGGTGAAATTCATGGCACATGGATACAACCGTGCAAAAATATTGTACCCAGAAGAAAGTTTTGGCTTGCCTACAATTTAGAACCAAAAGGCACTATTGTCGTTGACTTAGGCGCAAAAAATGCCCTTTTATTTAAAGGAAAAAGTTTGTTGCCAGCAGGAATTGTAAGAGTTTTGGGTAATTTTGAAGAAAATTCTCTGGTTAAAATATTATCTGAAGATGGGGCAGAGATTGGTGTAGGTCTTTGTAATTATTCAAGTGAAGAGTTAAAGATAATCGGAGGCAAAAATACACGAGATGTTCCAGAATTAATAACAAGGGATCCATGTCCTGAAGAAGTTGTGCATAGAGATAATTTGTTGATTGACGCAGTTTTTTAAGGGATGATTTTAAAAATAATTTTTTTAAAAAAAATTATTGACAGGAGTTTTAAAAGTACTTATACATATCTTCCTCAACGCGAGTAAAAAGACTCTTTAAAAAAATTAAAAAAAATATTGACAATGTAAAAGTTGTGAGTATAATTAATTTTCCAGTTCATTGACAAAGTAGATAGTTATAGGAATGGGGAGGACAGGTAAGGATAGGTGCTCTATTCTTTATGGGATAGGGCAGGAGGTTATATAGTAATAACCTGAGAGTTTGATCCTGGCTCAGAAT
>Ga0256842_1002113_pt1 | contig 14741 bp, 14 predicted proteins | sample 4559240metaG_FD_185973 | JGI IMG/M metagenome (GOLD analysis project Ga0256842, IMG submission 185973) | Hydrothermal vent microbial communities from Guaymas Basin, Mexico - 4559-240 | ecosystem: Environmental > Aquatic > Marine > Hydrothermal vents | place: Mexico: Guaymas Basin | collected...
CTAAGTAGTATTTAGATTTTAATTTTTTTTATCTAATTACTGATATTACTTTTTCGGCCATTACTTTCGATAATTTTAGATAAGCTTCGTTGGTCCAACCTGCAATATGTGGCGTAAGAATTACATTTTCAGCATGTATTAAATATGCTAATGGTTTGGGCATTTCAGAAGTGAACATTTCTTCGAATGTTGTTTTCTCGTATTCAAGCACATCGAGACAAGCACCTGTAATCTTCTGGCTTTCTAATGCAGAAACAAGATCTGAAGTCTTAACACATTCGCCACGAGCTGTATTTATTAGAATAATATTTTTCTTGAAATTAGAAATATATTCTTCGGAAATTAAATATCTTGTTTCTTCGGTAAGTGGAACATGCAAGGATAAAATATCGCATTTATCGAACAATTCTTGCATAGTTGACTCTTGTACAAATTCATCGGAATAATCGTGCTTATACTTATCGTAGGCCAATACACTGGGAGTAAACGCCTTTACCCTACGAGCAAACGCATTTCCCATATTTCCATATCCAATAATTCCTACCGTTTTATCAGAAATTTCTGTTCCCCAATTACCTTCTCTATCCCAAATTCCTCTTCTGATCTCGTGATCTGCTTTTGGAATATTATTCAACAAATTGAGCAACATTCCCATAGCATGTTCACCCACTGCATCTCTATTTCCTTCTGGTGAATTTAATCCAATAATTTTCTTTGATTGTGCATACTGAATATTAATATTTTCTAGTCCAGCACCAACTCTTCCAATTACTTTTAATTTAGTGCCTCTATCTATATCTTCAACTTTAATTTTAAATTTAGAACGAATAATTAGAATTTCATAATCTGAAATAATTTTATCAAATTCTGATTTTGTTATATTGGGTTGATAATCGTAATCGATACCTGCCTCAGAAAATATCTGAAACATTATATCATGAATTTTATCTATAATTAAAGCTTTCATTACAATATTAAATAAAAGGAATAATAAAAGGAGAAAGCCTTATTGATAAGCAGCTTTCTCCCTTAATATTTTTCAAATTTCTACTAGCTCAGTTTATGAGATTCTAGCATATTTTCTGGTTTAAGAACTTCATCAAGCTCGTCTTTTGTCATTAGTTTACGCTCAAGAACTAAATCGTAAACCGAACGATTATCTGCTAATGCCGTTTTTGCAAGAGACGAACAAGCTTCATAACCCAACAATGGGTTTAGTGCTGTTACAATACCAATACTATTAGCAACATAACCCTTACAAACTTCTTCGTTAGCAGTAATTCCTGACACACATTTATAATTCAAGGTTTTCATTCCATTTATCAACATATCGATATTTTCGAACAAACTCTGAACAATAACTGGCTCCATTACATTAAGCTCTAGCTGACCTGCTTCTGAGGCTAAATTTACAGTCAAATCATTACCAATCACTTTAAAAGCAATCTGATTGACCACTTCTGGAATAACTGGATTTACTTTGCCTGGCATAATAGACGAACCTGGTTGCATTGGAGGTAGATTTATCTCGTTAAAACCTGCTCTTGGTCCTGAAGAAAGTAAACGTAAATCGTTAGAGATTTTCGATAATTTAATTGCCAAACGCTTAATAGCCGACGAAAACATAATAAATGCTCCTGTATCTTGAGTCGCCTCAACTAAGTTGCCTGCCATTACCAAATCGTGTCCTGTTATTTCACGAAGGTGTTGAGTACAAAGCTCTCCATATCTTGGATCTGCATTAATTCCTGTTCCTATTGCAGTTGCTCCCATATTAATTTCTAAGAACAAATTTGCATTTTGTTTAATACGATTAACTTCTTCTTCTAGATTAGTTGCCCAAGCTTCAAATTCTTGACCTAATGTCATAGGAACTGCATCTTGAAGCTGAGTTCTTCCCATCTTAATAACATGAGCAAATTCTTTCCCCTTTGCTCTAAATGCTGCAACCAAATCTTTAAGTACCAGTACTATTTTATCTTCACTATTTACTAAAGCCAATTTTACAGCCGTAGGATAAGCATCGTTAGTCGATTGCGATAAGTTAACGTGGTTATTGGGATGACAATAATCGTATTCACCTCGTTTGTGGCCAAGTATTTCTAGGGCTCTATTAGCAATAACCTCATTAGCATTCATATTTGTTGATGTTCCTGCTCCACCTTGAATCATATCTACAACAAAATTATAATGATGTTTACTATCCATAATTTCGTCACAGGCTTGTACAATAGCATCTGTAACATCTGTCTCTAACATATTGATATCATGATTAGCCAGTGCTGCAGCTTTTTTAACCATAGCTAAAGCATCAATCAAAAGAGGGTAATAATTTAACGATGTTCCTGATATATTAAAATTTTCTACTGCTCGTAAAGTCTGTACTCCATAAAGATATTGTTCTGGGACTTCTCTTTCGCCCAACAAGTCGTGTTCTACTCTAGTTGTATCGGATAAATATTGACCTGCCGAATGGATATTCTTTTCATTCACATAACGCATTCTACGAGTAATAATCTGCGTAATAGTAGAGAATATTTTTAATGTCATTGCTCCATTCTCGTTAAAGAATTTCTTCTCTAAACATAAAATAAGAGATGGTTTTGTTGCTCTTGCAGATGTAGTATGTAATTGCACGTCAGACATAGCACCTTCACCTACGAAATCTGTAGAATGGAAACTTATCAAACGTTGCTCTTTGCCCAATTTATCTTTTTGGAATAAGTCTACTTCTCCTTCCTGAATAATAAAAATCTTATTTCTCGGGCTTTCTTCATTATAAAGATATTCGTCTTTATTGTATTCTTTTTGGATTAAACTTTCTGCTAATAGCTGAAGTTCACCTTTGGTCAGATCTTTAAAGAGCTCGACCTTTTCAACAAAACTAATTAAATTTTCCATTTTTTATATATTCAAGATTGAAATAATTCAAAGAACAAAGCTACATACTTTTTAATGATATTATGCTGTTATTATATAATGAAAATTATCAGGTTGCATAAAACTTTATTCAATTGATAAATTGAGATCTTTATCCAATAAATTTATAACCTACTCCTTTTACAGTTTGAATTCTCTGGTCACCAATAACTCCTCTCAATTTACGAATATACACATCGATTGTTCTATCTCCCACAATAACATCTGCCCCCCAAATTCTTTGATAAATTTGTTCTCGAGAAACTATTTTACCCTGTTGCATGGCCAAAAAAAACAACAATTCGAACTCCTTCTTCGGTAAACTTATCTCATTATTATTTATTGTAATGACGTAAGTCGTTTTATCGATAGTTAGATTTCCTATATTAATAATATTATTATCTGAGGCGTTTTCTTTCTGTGGCAATCGTTTCAATAGTGCACTTATTCTACTCGACAACAATTTGGGTTTTATTGGCTTTATGATATATTCATCAGCTCCAGCTTCAAAGCCAGCAATCTGAGAATAATCTTCCCCTCTTGCTGTTAAAAAGGCAATTATTGTATTATCTAAAGCTGGATTTTTTCTTAGCTCTTCACAAGTTTCAATTCCATCTAAGCCTGGCATCATTACATCTAAAAGAATAAGATGAGGGATGGTTGTTTTAACCTTATCTATTGCATCTAAACCACTAGTACAAATGCTTACATTATACGACTCTTTCCTTAAATTATATGACAAGAACTCTAAAATATCTGTATCATCATCGACTAATAATATTTTGTACTTTTCATTCATACCACAGATAATTACCGTAAAATAACAAACTTCTTTTGTATCATCCAATCTTCTTTCTGGACTTCAATAATATATACGCCCTCTAATAATCCACAAATATCAACTTTTTGAATATCAAGTGTTGTATTAGTTTTTCCCGATTTCACTAGCATTCCACTAGAATTATAGATTCTCACAATTGCATTTTGTAGACTTTCAGAGTCGGAATTACCTATATACAAAACGGTGCTCGCTGGATTTGGAAATAATACAAAATTATCGAAGGAAATCTTTTGTCCACATTCCAAACTTATATTTCCTGAAATTCCTCCCCATTGATCCACATTCAAATGTAATGGATCTAACCAGTATTTCAATTGTACTGTAGAATCTACGCCATTAGCGTCCCAGTGCTTACACATTTTCCCATAAAAATCTGGGCTACTTTCGTTTTGATTATCGCAATAAGAAAGACCTGTAGCTAAAGTTCCTATTATTAACCCTCTATTATTAAAAAGTGGAGAACCCGAAGAACCTCCCTCAGTAATTCCGTGCCCATTTTCCGTTGCATCCCAATATGTTCGCCAAAATAAATCGTTCGATTGACCTCCCGAAGCATCGCTAGATTCTAATTTTCCAGAATAAGTCGATATTTTCTTAATGTCTCCATACGGATGGTGGATTCCTACCCCTCCGCCTGTTATAGAAGGCTTATCCTCTACATCCCAACCCGCATAGTATATATTCCAAGTTTTAGGTATTGAATCCAACAATCTAAGCAATCTAAAATCGGAACCCAAACTTCCTCTTCGTTCGGCTTTGGCTATCATCTCGCAGCCATTAATATACTTAGAGTCTATTTCTAATTCTGAAGATGGTGTTTGACAGGTTTCCGACTGGTAATCAAAATCAAACTTCCAATAATTAAAATCATCTTCACGAGAAGCTTCTCCACAATGTCCAGCGGTTAGAACATAAGGTGTAAAATCTTGTCTTGTATTATTGACCACAGCACCCGAACAATAAGAGTAATGAGTTCCTGACTGAATAAGAATCCTAAGCACACTTTCTATTTCGTTACACCAACCGTCTGCCTCTTCGCAGGCTACATTAACTTCACAATCTGTAGATTGTCCAAAACCAGGATTTTTTCGATTCTCTGAAATATAATAGTTTACAAAACCATCTATTTCTATTGTTGGAAGTGCTTTTACGAAACTTTCTTGATTATATTCAATGATTATAGATTGCCCTTTTATAGACCTACTAATAAATCTTTCTTGATTAATATCATCCATATCCGCACTATAAACTAAGAAATCTGTTTTTTGATTTTGCGAATATATGTAAAGTTTAGTTCCTTTTGGAAGTCTTAGATTTTTGAAACGAATAGCAATATTTTTGGCATTATCTAAGTCAAATCTATATTTCCAAAATAAAAGATTTTTTTCTTTGCCTTGCAAACCTTCAAAATTAACATCTACTTTTTGTAATCTTCCAACATTAAATTGTTGATATTTTTGATACTCTATAGAGTCTTCTTTTTGTATTTTCTTTAAATCTAAAGGTTTTATCCTAAGACTTTTAATTTCATTTTTTTTATTTTCTAAAAAAGAAAAAGGTATATCTTTTGTTATTCTTTGAGCATGACTAAAACAAGCCGTCAATAAAAACAAGAACAAAAATACACCTTTCATTACACGAAACGTAAACCTAATCAATAGTTACATTTTTCCAGTTTTCACCTCTTCTAATTCTATTCAATTGTGTTTGTGTAATACCATATTTTCTAGCTAATCTAGCAAATACGATATTCTCATCATCACGCAAAGTTCTCTTTATCTCTTTAACCTGTTCTACAGATAATTTAGAGTTATAAACTAAACCTCTCCTATAATTAGGATTTGTTTTTTGATGTGCCGATAATTCTTCTTTAGTACCCCATCTAAGATTGTCGGTTACATTATGATTTTTTACAAAATCTAAATGCAAAACATGACAATGTTTTTCAGTTTCTTTTTCTAGAAAAGTTTCTGCAACTAATCTGTGCAATGATTTTGTAACTTGTTTACCTTTTTCCTCTGCTCTAAAAGAGAAAATTCTATAACCTTTACAATTCGAACCTGTAATGTATTGCCATTCTCCTGTTCTTTTGTGTGTTCTTCTAACTCGTCCTAAGTTAGAAATTTCAAACTTTTGTTCTTTGGTTAAACCTTTAAAATCTAAAGCTTTCCAAATTTCATTTTTGTTATCTTTACTCATAACTAATACTTTAATAATAAATTGATTCCACATCAAAGTAAAGAAGAATTATTCACAAAAACAAAAAAATAATATTTTATTTCGGTTAGATTAAGTATATTTTAATAACCATAAGCTCTATTATACACAATTATTTACTGCATTGAGTAATTGTACTGCCATTCAGGACTTTGAATATCTTTTAGCAATTGGAAGGCTTTTTCGCCATAAATAAAATCAGTAATAGACTTCTTAAATCCATATTTACTTAAGTAACGAAGTTGACCAGGTGAAGCTGAATATTTCAAATTGGCCCACCCCTCAATATCTTCGCTACGTTCGTAAGGGAATTCTGCATATTTCAATTTCCAAAGCATATTTACATTCCTAGCATCAATTTTTAGAGTTTTCCAATAATTAATTTTATCGGGGTTTGCTCTAGACTCCTGTTCTCCTGCTGCTTGAAGAAAAAAATTAATTTTATTAATATAAGTAATTTTCTCTGTTCCATCAGGAGTTACTTGAACTACACCGAAACGAACCAACTCACCAGCTCCATTATCTATCAAACGAAAACCCAAATAGTATTGTGAAACGTTTTTTTCTTGAGAGAATACAAATAGTGATGTTAACAATATTATTAATAGCAACTTGATTTTCATCTTCTGAAATTTTAATAATTCAAAGTTAATCATTATTTTAATCTATACAGTAATTTTGGAAATCGAATCGAAATCTAATAGGTTTTTTTACCTTTGCATACATAATATAGAATTATGAATTTCAAATTAATAGAAGAACAAATTAAGAAATACAAACAAATTAACAAAAAAATGTTTGTAACTTCTTCTTTCCAAACACATAGCATTGTTCTTCTGCATATTATTAGTCGTATCGACCCTTCTATTCCTGTTTTTTTCATCAATACAGGTTTTCTTTTTCCCGATACTATTAAGTATAAAGATAAAATAGCAAATGCTTTTGGCTTAAATATTATTGATGCGAAATCTGCAATTCCCAAAAGTCAGCAGAAAGACGAATATGGCAACTTACTTTTTGCATCAGATCCTGATTATTGTTGCTTTTTGAATAAAATACAACCTTTAGATCCTATTCTAGCCGAATATGACGTATGGATAAACGGAGTAAGAGCTGATCAAACTGCTATACGGAAGGCTATGAAAATTGAAGAAGAATCGAAGTTTGGGACCATTCGTTTTCACCCCATGTTAGACTGGGATAAAAAAGAAATTTATGCATATATTAGAGAGCACCAACTCCCTAAACATCCATTAGATGAAAAAGGCTACATGAGTATTGGTTGTGAACCTTGCACAAGAAAAGTTATTTTGGGTGATGAACGTTCGGCACGTTGGTTTGGAATGAATAAAACCGAATGTGGCTTAAATACAGATTTAGTTAAATCTAAATAAATATTATTTCTATGAAAGTATTAATTACAGGTGGAGCAGGATATATTGGAACAGAATTGGTTAAGGCGTTAAACAAAAAAGACTCTGTCTCCAATATTATTGTTTACGATAATTTATGGAAAGATAATTTTAATATTTTTACTCATTCAGGAATCAACCGAAAAAAGGTTCAGTTTATTAAAGCTGAGATTTTAGACTCTAGACAATTAAAAAAAGCATTAGAAGGTGTCGATGTAGTATATCATTTAGCGGCACATGTAGACTCTAAATTAATCAATGCTAATCATCATTTATACGAACAAATTAACAATTGGGGAACTGCTGAATTAACTTATGCGATCGAAGAAAGTAAGGTTAGAAGAATCATAAACACTAGTTCCATTGCGGTATATGGGAACCACAAATCAGAAATTAACAATATCGATTTTGTGAATCCTAAAACTTATTATGGCACTTCGAAGTTTCGTGGTGAGGAACACATTGTTCGCTTACAAGATAAAATAGATGTTTATAACTTGAGGATAGGAAATGTCTACGGATATGGAACTTCGATGCGAATGGACTCGGTAATTAATCAGTTTGTGTTTGATGCGGCTTTTAAAAACCGTATTAAGATTTTTGGCGAGGGGTCTCAGAAAAGAGGGATCGTACATATAGATAGTTTAATAGAAATCCTTGCTGAGCTTACGAACTCAGAAGTTGAAGCCAAAACTTACAATGTTGTTGAAAATAATTATTCTATTCTTGAAATTGCAGACGAACTAAAATCATTAATTCCAGAAATGGAAATGCTTTTTGTAAACCAGCATCTAAAGTTAAGAAATTTGGAGGTTCGCCCTGATAAAATAATCAATCAACTAATAATGCATGATAGGAATCAACTTAGTACAGAAATTAAGCATTTTCTTGATCACTTATTTTTATCAAAATAATTTGTTTTAAGGGGAATGAATCCATCATCAAAAGACTGGCTTAAAGAATATTACATTTACTATAAACGTCATAAAACCCTCACTAATACACAGCAATCTGAGGCTAATTTTATTTATGACTTAATCAGTAAATCCTGTCTATTATTTTCTATTCCATTAGATGCATCTTCGTTCGTACATCCCGATTTTGCTAAGTGGACTATGAAAGAAAAGATGAAAGTTATTTTTGCCGAACATCTCTTTCAAATTACAGACTTTTATATCAAAAAAAACAAATATATTTTAGATAACTCATTAATATACCAGCGCTTACCAAAATTGCTTACTAAAGACGAAATTAGTACTGAAAAATTTATCGATCAATTAATTAATGGAAAAAAAGATTCTCTTTTATTAAATACATTTAATGTCAACCCTTGGGCATTTATTAAACTGATAGAATTTTATTATAAATTAGAAAAGAAGGAATTCGATGTTTATGCTATAAAATTTGAAATAATAAAAGGGATGGTGCAAGCTGCTAAATCTAATCAAAGGATTTCGAAAAACGAAACACAGCTAATAAAACGGTATATTGAAAATGGGGACTTTAAAAAGGAAGATAAAACAATTCTTTACAAATATTCAAGAATTAAAATTTTTGAAACTGATTTTTCTAAAACTAGTAAGCTAATTAAAAAGATTGTTTACGATTTTTCTCTCTTATCTTTAATGACTGATAATGAAATTGACACCTCTGAGTTAGTGTTTATAAACCAATTTGCAGAAGTATTAGACGTCTCATTAGAAGAGCAGTACAAAACTTTTAGTACTATCCAAAATATTCACCTAAATCATTATAAAGAGCTTACTCACTTACATAAAACCTATTCTTTTATTTCCATAAAACGGGTTGTTAATCATAACTTTAAATATATTCTTAAAAAGAATTCAGGAATGATTATTAATGAAATAAGGGAAAGTAAAGAGTTAATTGTTTTACTACGAAAATCTACAGATAAAAAATTAACTATCGAAGAAAAAGCAAAAATTAAAGAACAAATTCTCGACCTTCTAAAAACTATTCCTTCTTTAACTATATTTATAATTCCTGGAGGGTCAATATTACTGCCTATTTTAATTAAAATATTACCACAAGAGCTCCTTTTCCCAAGTTCTTTTATTAATAAGAGTAAAGAATAATTTATTTCTTATCGCTCATTTTAAATAATAATTCCTTTTCTGCTTTCGATAAACTTGAGTAACCTGATTTTGATATTTTCTCAAGAATTGTATTCATCTGCTCTTGTTGTCCTGCTTTTTTGTTCTGGTAATCGTAATCTACATTTCCTGTTTTTTGGTAAGTTACTTTCATTTTTGGTCGTTTGCTAAATAAAGTAAAGAACCAATTAAGTAAGTTTTCAAAATGCTTAGTTATTAACCTTCCTTTTTTATATTCCCAAATAAACCATAAACCAAACAAAGCACCTCCAATATGCGCAATATGACCGCCTGCATTGCCATTAGGTATACTTAATAAGTCTATCACAATACTGATAATGGCAATAAACTTTAATTTTACTTTGCCAATAAAAAACAAATGCACTTCGTAATTAGGAACATAAAACGAAATTGAGAAAACAACAGCCATAACCGAAGCTGACGCTCCAAGAGCATATGAATAAGGCACTGAATTGGCAAAAACAGGAAATAAATTATAAACTAATACATAAAATAACCCGCCAGAAATGCCCCCCAATAAATAAACGCTTAATAGTTGCTTTTGATCTAAATATTGTAAAAATATCTTCCCAAACCAAAAAAGCCAGAGCATATTAAAAAGGATATGCAAAAATGCTTCGTGTAAAAACATATAGGTAATAACAGTCCACGGTTTCCAGATCAACTGCATAGGGTCGGCTGGTATCGATAGCCATGACAATACAGGAGATTCAAATGCTGGTTGCCCCAACATAAAAAAGACAACAGAAACTAAATTCACCAAAACAAAGACCGCTAAATTAACGTAAATTAACTGCGTTAAGTAAGTGCCTTGCTTAAAAGAAGCTTTTATTTCGTTTACAATATCCAATGTATTATTTTTATCATTTATTATTTACAGATTATCCATAAATCACATTTTCTTTAGTCTTTGCAACAGCTACGTCATTACGAGGGTTTACCCAAAATAATCTACTTACTGTTTAGGTAGAGATTGCTTCACTATCGTTCGCAATGACGAAAAAACATTTAGTTCTTTTCCCTCTAATGCATATTAAATGGGTTATCTGTTTTCTTCCAATATTTAATAAGGATAAAGCCAAATAACATACCTCCAAGATGTGCAAAGTGAGCCACATTGTCACCAGGATTATTAGCTATACCACTGTATAATTCTATGGCTCCATAGCCCATCACCAACCACTTTGCTTTTACTGGAATTGCAAAATAAAGATAGATTAATGAATTAGGGAAGAGCATTCCAAAGGCTAACAATATACCAAAAACAGAACCCGATGCTCCAATAGTTTGTATATTATATAACAAATTTATACTTCCTAAATCGCCAACATAATTTCTTCCACTTTGAAGAATATCGTGTCCTTGATAAATAATCTGTTGTAGCATTTGTTGATCTACACCCATCGACAAAGATTCAATACGAAGATACGTTACTAGTTGCTGAATAAGAGCAGCACCAATACCTGTAGCTAAATAATAATACAGAAATCGCTTCGCTCCCCAATAATTTTCTACCGCAGAGCCAAACATCCAAAAAGCAAACATATTAAAAAACAAATGATTAAAACTACCATGCAAAAACATATAAGTAATCAATTGTATGGGTTTAAATTGATCAGAACCAAAATAATACAAACCCCAATTTGTATTAATGTCATAATTAAAAATATTCTGAAAACTCATTGAAGCCAAAAAAACTAATCCATTAATAATTAACAGATTTTTGGTTACCATTGGCAATATATTAAAACCTTGAGGTCTAAAATTATTCATATCTATATTTTTTGTCGGCAGGCTCTTATCAAAAATAATGCCTATGAAATTTTGTCAGTAATATTAATTTTAAATCTTTAATCTATTTTCGATATCATTAAGCCCAATAATAGTAAAGATTCTCTTCCCCCTTGGGCAATAACCTGGCTCTGTTGTCAGAAATAATTTCCGTGCAATTTGTTGCATCTCTATTTTCTCTAGAGTCCTATATCCTACCGAAGCTTTAAACGATAGTAATTTTGCGACATATTTTTGTCGTTCAAATTCGATACTTGTATTAAACTGTTCAAAATTCTCAATTATACTATCGATCATCTCAATCGCTTGACTTTCCTTAACATCTTCGGGCAAAGCCTTTATCAATAATTTCAGTTCCTGTATTTCAAATATGAATCCAAGTGTATTAAGTTCACTTTCAACTTCTTTCAGCATTAATGCATAATCTTCTGATATTTCCTTTTCTATGGGGAAAACTAATTGCTGTGCTGGAGCACTATGATCCTGAAAGTTCTTTAAATACTGCTCGTATAAAATTCTATGATGTGCTCTACGCTGATGAATTACTATTAATCCTTTTTCGGTGGGTGTAATTATATATTTTAATGATAATTGAAGGACCTTTGCCTGCTCCGAGATTTCCGAATCTCTTTTAAGCATTGTATGTTGTTCTGGCTCTTGCTGTTCAAAAGACTGCATTAAATTGACCCATTCTTGAGTTTGTGATTTATCATTTTGTTCGTAGCTTTGGGGAGTATAGTTAGCTTGCCGTTTCGTTGAATCATTAAAAGGGTTGTACTCAGGGTCAATATGTATACTAGGCATAGAAACTTGTTCGTTAGAATTAATCGCTCCTCCCAATGGAATATTTTCTGATTCGAAATTCATCGACGAGACAAAATTAAATTTACCTATCGCCTCTTTCACCGTAGCCCCAATTATCTGAGCTAACGCAAATTCATTTTCAAACTTAATTTCTGTTTTAGTAGGATGAATATTAATATCTATCGAATCGGGGTCGACCTCTAACCGAATAAAAAAAGAAGGATAAAAATCTGAGCTTAATATATCATCGTAAGTATTCATTACAGTTCTAAAAAAATACGGATGACGCATAAACCGACCATTTACAAAAAAGAATTGCTGTCCAGATCGCTTTTTAGCTTGTTCTGGTTTTCCTATAAATCCTGATATTTTTATTAATGGACTATCAGAAAAAATGGGGACCAACTCCTTTGAAATCGCTTTACCAAATATATTTTGTAAACGTTGCTTTAAATTTGAAATAGGTAAATGATATATTTCTTGATTATTATGAATCAGTTTAATAGCAACATCAGTATGTATAATTGATATGCGCTGAACTTCATCAATAATATGCTTAAATTCGGTAGCATCTTTTTTCAGAAACTTCCTTCGAGCAGGAATATTATAAAATAAGTTTTTCACCAGAAACTGAGTTCCATTGTCGCAATAAACCGACTCCTGAGACTCAACAACAGAAGCTTTAATTCTTATTTGGGTTCCCATTTCAGCGTCATGCAACTTACTCTTCAACTCTACATAAGCCACTGCAGCAATAGACGCCAAAGCCTCGCCTCTAAAGCCCATAGTTTTAATATTAAACAAATCGTTAGCCTCGCGTATTTTAGAAGTAGCATGACGCTCAAAAGCCATTCGAGCATCTGTATCTGACATGCCACAACCATTATCCACAACCTGAATTAAGGTTTTACCTGCATCTTTAATATTAATGGTTACACTCGTCGCTCCAGAGTCTAAAGAATTCTCAACCAACTCTTTAACAACTGAAGCTGGTCTTTGAACAACCTCTCCTGCTGCAATCTGATTTGCAACAGCATCGGACAATAATTGAATAATATCTGCCATAAATTATCCTTAATACATTTTAACAACTACATCGAATAACATATATACAACAAGCAAGAGCAAAGCAATTGTTACCAAACGAATGTATATTCTTACTCTAGTTTCTTTTCGTTCAGCATATTTCCTATTAATATAATTATCTTTTATAGAGATTCGCTCTTGAATAGGAACTTCAATATTTTCAAGTTCCTTCGCATCTGCTTCGAGACCTTTTCGCTCCATCAAGCGCCTCTTAAAATCTTCTTTTAAAGGATCGTAATATCTAGGCTTATAGCCAAAAGTTCTATGCCGAGGCAATTTAAATAAATGTGAAATCATAATTCTAAGCTTAACTTACAAAGTTAACGATTTGGAATCTCTTTAAGGAAAGAATATTTTTTTTCTTTTAGATCTACTTGAGCAAAATAATGTTGAATTCCATTTGAAACTAACAAATAAGGGGCATTTAATAAATAATTATAGGCTGTAATTTGAGTAAACACCTTTTCGTTTAATTTTACACTCGGGGCTTTAAATTCTATAAGAATCTGAATATTTAGATCTTTATTATAAATTAGAGCATCATACCTCCGCTTTAGTCCATTAATGTTAATTTCCTTCTCAACTGCAATCCAAGATTTAGGATAATTTTTATACTGAACCAAATATTCTAATACATTTTGTCTTACCCATTCTTCTGGAGTTAAAAGAATCTCTTTTTTCCGAAACGAATCAAACAAATACAATTTCTCATTTCTCTTAATAATACGAAACTCAAACTTTGGTAGATTAAGGATTGGTAAATTCATATTCTATTGTTTCAGAAACTTTTTAAAAATAACTAATTTCAATTAACTTTCCCTTTATTTTATAGCATAAAAAAAACGGGCGATCTCCACCGCCCGTCAAACCCAAAAATAACTAATTATGAAAAATGTAATTCAATTAAGAAGAACTCCCAATTGATTACGATGCAAATTTACAACTGTTTTTCATTCTCACCAAATATTTTTACTTAAGATTATTAAAAAAATGAAAAAATCTGTTAAAACACCGATATTTACACTCTAATAATTCACTTCCACGAGCAAAATCGATAAAGTATTATAAATATCGATAAAGTTTAAATGATAGAATAGCTCGATATTTTTATATATTAGCTTTTTAATGTATGATGAATAAGAAACTAGAAATTTGTTGTTACTCTGTTGAATCTGCAATTATTGCAGAACAATCTGGTGCAGATAGAATAGAATTGTGTGATAATTACACAGAAGGAGGAACCACACCATCTTATGCAGCCATAAAATCTACCCTTGAGAAATTAAATATTCCGGTAAATGTAATTATCCGTCCACGTGGTGGTGATTTTTCTTATTCCAATATCGAATATGAAATAATAAAAGAAGATGTAAAAACGGCTAAAGCACTTGGTATCAATGGGATTGTTGTTGGATTTTTAAATCTTGATGGAAGTATTGATGCTGTAAGAACAAAAGAAATTATTGAAATCGCCAAACCTATGGAAATTACTTTTCACAGGGCTTTTGACAGATGTAATACCAAATATATTATGAT
>Ga0256842_1002114_pt1 | contig 14739 bp, 3 predicted proteins | sample 4559240metaG_FD_185973 | JGI IMG/M metagenome (GOLD analysis project Ga0256842, IMG submission 185973) | Hydrothermal vent microbial communities from Guaymas Basin, Mexico - 4559-240 | ecosystem: Environmental > Aquatic > Marine > Hydrothermal vents | place: Mexico: Guaymas Basin | collected...
TTTAAATACATAATCATCATCAAGTCATATTTCTTCTAATTTTTTACTTACCTTCTTAAACATTTCTTCTTGAGTATCAACTACTCATCAATTATTAGTTACATCTAAATTATTATTTAAAGTAGATGTTTTATCTTCTTCTACCACTTGTAAGTCATGGGATTCCTGTTGGCTTTGCTCTACTAATACTTGGGGCTTTAACTGTAAATCATCTTGCCTCATTTTTATTATTACGAGATAAATCGTGTATTAACCTTTTAGTTATTGCTTGAGAATTAATATGATACATTTTAGGCAATATATATCTTGCAGATAAGTTCATAGGTTTAATATATTGATTTTTTCAATTATATCAAGAATAAGAAAAGGGGGATTGTCATATTCAATATCATCATCAATAATTTTTATTGTATGGCTTATAATAAGGTTTAAAATTATTATATCATTTATTATAATATTTTTTAAATGCATTATATGCAGGGTAGTTTTTCTTATAATTATTATTATATCTTTTTTTTCAATAATTCTTTTGTGGTGTATCTGGATTGTTTTTATTATTTATAACTTTATAAGTATGTTCTAAATTATTTATATCTTTGTTTGTATTAAATAAATATTTTATCAATGATTTATACACATTCTCAACTCATTTAGGAATTCAATTCTTTTTAATATCATCATATATATCTAAATTAGCAAGAATTACTCATGTTTCTAAATTTGTTTTTTGTGTATCAGACAACATAGCTCAATTTATTTTATCTAAAATTGTTTTTATATATCAAGCTTTTTCTTTTATATTATCAAATAGTTTTCATCATAGCAATGAAAATACGTTTTTTATATCTACTGCATTAATATCTCATTGGTTCATTTTATTATGAGCCACAACATCTAACATCATAAGTTTAAATATTTTTCTATTTAAGTTTTTAATATCATAATCATCTCATCAGAATTTTCATTTTCATTTAAATAAATTAGCATATTCAGGATGAGCTAACTCGATATATTTTTGCATAGCTTCTGTATATAATAAAGCATTAATATTTCAACTTCAATCATCATGGAACATAAGATATGGATAGAACATTTTTACCATTTCTTTTTCTAATCATTGTTCCATATCTTCAGGTACTCAACTTGCTTTATATGTTCAAAATCTTTTCTTTCTAATATAACTGCTCATATCATTAAACAATTTCCCCATTATCTTATATGCGGCTCAAGGAATTTTAGATTGTAATAAACTCATAATATATGCATTTTGCCTAATAAGATTTGCTTTTTCTTCTGTTCATCATTCACTATATGCATTCATATAAGCTTTATAAAGTTTAGAAATATCTCACTTTATAATATAATCTTTTAATCATTCAGCTATAATATTATTTTCTAAAAACTTATCATTTAAAGTATACACAATCTGTTTCATCTCATCTTTATCAAATTTTGCTCAATAAGGGATTTGTGCACTAAGTCTTTTAAATAAATATTTTACATATTCATTTTGTATACTAGGATCTAAACTATCTATATCTGGCAATTCTCATTCATATCTCATCTTTAAAAAGTTTTTATCTGACTCTAAATTATTATACATTTCCTCAAGTTTTTGCGCAGTTGATTTGTATTCGTCTCCATAAAACATTAATGAATTTATTCATTTTAATATAGGTATATTAAATAATATATATTTAGTAACAATATCAGAGTATTTTCATTTCTTGTATAAATTATCTATATCTTTCTCTTTTTCTATATTTTTCAATTCATTATATATCTTACTTAATCAAGTTTTATCTCATAGTAATAAATCGAATAATCAATTTCAATCCTTAGGTAATACATATCATCATAACCAATCAGGTAAGTCCGCTCATAAGAATCTTATATATCATTCCATAGAATTGGTTAGTCATTCTCGTAGAATTCAAGTACTTCTTTCTATATCTTTTGTATTAATAAATTCTGTAGCAGCTGCAGCAAAAGGATCAATTAAATGTAGGTTTTTAAGAAAATCTCTATTTAATTCACTAAATATTTTAAATCATAAAGATGTAGGTTCATCATCAACACTAGCTTCTAGTAATCTTCAATACACATTAGAATCAAATGATTGCAATCGAACAGAAAATATTTTAGCAGACTTTAGCAAGTGTTCTATATAATTAATATTTGTATTATCTGATTCTCATTTTTTATCTCTAAATTTATATACCTGACTTCAATAAAATCAAGATGTTAATATACTTCAAATCATAGTATATGAAAGTCATATATGAAACATAGCCTCTTTCATATAAGCTTCTTTTTCAACACTTGTCTTTGCTAATCTACTTTTAGTAAGATAATATATTCATAATGGTAAAGATTTAATAAAATTATTCATCATTATTAAACCCCAAGTTCAATAGAAATTGAACAATCTTTCAAACATTTTTCATGCTCATACTCTCACATTGTCTGGTGTAAATGTTCAGTATGCTTTTAATTTTCTATAATATTGATATGTTTCATCTGATAATTCACTAATATTTCATATATGTAATAATTCTCATTCTTTAGTAAGTAAATAAGCCTCGTCTCATTCCTTAATAATTTTACCGCTAGCCAAAACTTCAGGAGTAATTCAGTGTAAATATTGTAAAGCCATACTAAAAGCTAAATTTCTCATTGATTCATCATACACTAGATCAGCAATATTATGTATTCAGTTTTTAGTAGCCATTAAATAATTTATTAATTCTTTCCTACTTTTACTAGATATTGGTGTCTTTTCCAAATACTTCCAGAGATTCTCTCAAAGTTTTTTATAAAACAAAGTTAAATAATCAGCTCATCATTCTCACATAGATTGTATTTCTCATAATGTCTGGTAAATAACTTCATATACAGGATGAGTCATAATAGACAATTCTTTTCTTCAATTCATAGCAGAATTAAGTAATCATTTACCAACTGTTCTTTCTAGATTATCATATCAAGCTGCAGATATTCAAAACATTAATCATCAAGACAATACGGATAGTGTATATTTAATAAATCAATACCAACTTGCAGCAGTAGTATATATTCAATTAATAACTTTATTTATTTTTCAAGTTCAAGTAGAAGTGATATTATTTCAAACAGCAAACATTGTAGCTATGTTTGTTTTAATTTTAGGATCAATTTCTACTCAAGAATCAAACAATAAGTTTTCCCAGAAAATAATTTCTTCATTTGGATTAAGTGTAACTTCATGTATAGTTTTTTCCTTAAATGGTCAATAATATTTCTTTCAAAAGAATTTAAGTTTTCATATAGGAAATCAAGACAATCATAATCAACTATAAATTTTTAATAAATTTTGTCATTTAATTCATGTTACAAATTGTCATATATCTATATTTAATATATAGGGTCTATATTTTTTTAACATAAATCAAACAGTAAGTCATTTCTCTTCCCATCATGGTTCAAAAAGTGTAATATATTCATACAAAAATTCTCATTCAGGTCAGTATGATGTTTTTAATTCATTTCAAGAAATTTTTTTTTCAGATGATATAATACTAGCCATAGTTTTTTTTATTGAATGCTCATTACCTAATAATACTTGTTTATTATTAAATACAACTTTTGATAAATTAGATTCAGCTATTTTTTTATTTGCTTTAAGATATTGTTTTCAATATTTATTAATATAATCTCAAACTAAGTTTCAGAAGTTACTAAGACTTTGTTCAATTATTTTACATTCCATTATATATATGTTATTAATTAAATTTTACAATCACTAATATATTTCATCTCTCAAGTATCTTCGTTATATTTTGTTTTGTTTAATATATCATCAAATATTCTCACTTCTTTTTCTTTTCAAACATCTCATAATATATTTTTAATAGATGGAATATGTTTATTAATTTTATCATTATAATAATAATTTTTTCATCTTTGAAATCAAATGTTATTTATTTTTCTATCTATAGATGTTAACATTTCTTCTAATTGATCTAACGATATGTCATATTCTCATTTAGATAATAAATTATCTATATCTATTATTCATCACAGATATGTTTCTTTAAAGTTAGATATTTTTTCATTTAATTCAACAGCTTCTGATATTTCATCAATAATATCTTTTCACATCTTCTCAAGGTCTTTATATCAAGGCGATTTTTCAAATTTATCTTTCAAACTATCTATTTTATTTTGTTGTTTATGTAATAAATCTATTATAGGAGAAAAAGCATCGTAAGTATCTCATAAGTATTTTTCAAACTGTTCTCAAATTAATTCATCTGCATCCAATGGTAGTAATTGATTTATATCAGAAAGCAAATCTTCAGCTTGAGGAAAATTTTTTCTTATTTCTTCTAATCAATCTATTAATTGCTTATATACTCATCAAAAATTTGTTTGATTAAATAATTCTAAATAAAATGATTTAAATCTTTTAATAAAATCATTTTTATTAGAAGATAATTTTATAATTTTATTTAATACTTGTCATAATACTAAATTCTTAAACGCATCATCATAAAATAACTGAATATTTTTATATACATTAGTCATATACCTTTCATCTGTAAATTTTTTAATTTTATCTATTCATTTTAAAAATTTTTCTTTTGTTTGTCTAAATGTTAATAATCTTCCTGTTTCTCTTCAAGAATTTTGCATTGTTAATATTAAATTTATTATTTTATCATTTATATCTTTAGCTGGTCAATCTTTTATAGTATTATAGTTTTCTCAAATGTTTCAGAACGAATATCATTTTCATATTTCACTTTCATTTAAAGTTATTATATAATAATCTGAATCTTCTAATCATTTTAAGCTTCTATTACCTATAAACATATAAGAATTTGAAGGAAGTCTTGTTTCATCAATTCTTATTAAATTCTTTTTAGGGACAGCATCAAATCACTTATTTGTTTCTCTAGATATATATGTTTTATATATTCCCATATACACAGGATTATATATTACATCATCTTCTGTAAGTGTAGGATAAAAAGGTTTTAATGTGTTTACAACAATAGATGGACTAATTTTATTTATATTTACTTTTTTTCATTCAATATTTTTTATTCAATCTTCTAAATTTGAATTAATATCTATTGTTGAAACTAATTCTTCTCATCATTTTGTTACCTGCTCTATTTTAAATCATCAGAAATTATCAAATATTCCTGTTTCTCTTATTTTTTCAAACAATTCTTTAGCTAACTCTTTTTTACTTCATAATAATATGTTATCTATTTCATTAACCTTACTAGTAAAAGTTAATTTATCTTGTGAATAAAAATCTATATTATTTAAAAAATCATTTATATGATATAATAAATTAGCATTTTCTTCAGTTAATTCGTCTTGTTTATTAATATATTGTTTTATTTTTTCTAACTTATGTTTATAAGCTGCTACATATACATCAAATTCATTTACTTGCATAACAATAAAGTTGTTTCTTTTTTCTCTATTTATAATAGTTTTACTTACTGTTTCTCATTGTTCATTCTTAACTTTAATTGTTTTAAGAACTGGAATATTTTCAACTTGTATTAAAGGTATTTCTATTCTAGCAGCAGTTTTAACTGTATCAGGTCAAGTTTTCTTTTCTGCAAAAATTTTTACTAAATCTATTTTTCAATCTTTATCAACTTGTTTAATTTTATTATCTAATATTTTTTCAATTTTTTCTATTAAATTTTTAAATCAAACATGATTTCAAATCTTCTTTGTATTTTTTATATCTTCTGAAATTTTTTTTCATAATTGTTTTAAATTTAACATAAGTTCATTTATTTCTTTATTATCAGATAGTCAGAGTGCTTTAATTAATGTGAAATATTGCTCAACCTTATTAACATGTTCTTTTACAACAGTAGTCAAACTATATAGTTCTTTTTGTTTGTATCGTAATACTTGACTTTTTATTTTATTATTATTTAACTTTTTTACTAAAACTGTTAATTCTGCGTCCAGTTCTGTTAAAACATTCTTTGTTTCTAATAAATGAAAATTATATAAGTCTATAATTTTATTTATTGTTTTTTTGGATAATGGAAATACTCAATTATTATCTTTTATCCACTGAACTAATTCTTCTCTAGGAAGTTCTTGATAATTTTTTATTATTAAATTCGAGTTAACAGCACTCTCAAGTTTCTCGATTTTATTTAGCTTACTTATTTTTCTTGTATTTATATGTTTTATATATGATACTAATCATCACAATGTTGGGATATACATATCATATCAATCAGAAAGATTAGAATAAATTTCTTCTCAATATTTTTTTGCATACTCTTCACTAGATATTATCCTTTTATATTTCTCATATTGTTGTGTCATAGTATCTATAATCTTAAAATCATTTACAGTATTATTTATTTTATTAAGATAGTCTACTATTTTAGAACTTGCTTGTAAATATATTACATCTGTTTTATGTTTTTCAAAATCGTCTTCTGTTAATTTTGTATTTTCTAAAAATTCCTGTCATCATTCTAACGAATAAGATTTTATCTTATTATATACATCTTTAGCATTAGCAAGATAATAATCATTATTCATCTTTCATAAACTAGAATATAGTCATATAAGAATATTATATTTGTCACTATACAAAATAGCATTAAACATTTCTATATCAACACTAGTAATATCTCATGCTATCTTTTTTTGAAAATAATTTTCTATTGTTTGCATTTTTTCCAATGCACTATTTAATTCAATTTCACCATTTGTTATTCTATTTACAAATTCATCTAAAACCTTTTTTTCAATTGCTAATCAACTTTCTAAAAAATAATTAGTTGTGGCATTAGGTAAAAACATTCTACTATATGTTTTTAATATTTTATCTTTTTTCTCCTTCATATTTTCTGATTCATATACATATGTGTTTTGTATAATATAATCTTTCTCTGCCATTTTAGCCCTTACCCTTTCTTTAATTTTTTCTAATGGTAGAACATATTCAGTTTTATTTGCAACATCTATTCATAAATCTTTAAAAATAGCAGTTAGTCTGGTTAAGTATGTAAAGTATGGTTTATACATTATATTTTTTTTAGGATCCTTTCTATAAAGATTGGATTTTTTTTCGATATAATTATACACAGTTTCAGGAAGAATATCATCTTTTTCCGCAAATTTAGCATCTATATCATTAGCCACTGCTTTAACTTCATCCCGATCAAGAGATTTTATAAAGCTATCATAATTGAAAAAAGCTCATTCATTTAAATCTTTTGTTATATGTTCATTAATTTTTTTAATATTTGCTCAATATTTTTTTATTAGTTCGTCTAAATATTTTATATCTATTTCTTTTCATTTTGTTTTAGAATATGATTTTTTAGCTATGTTTTCGTTTAATTTTATATTTTTCTTTATAAAAGAATTAGGAGCATTTAAAAATTCTAAATGTTCTTTAAAAGAAGATGGAAGTTGATCTATAAAGTCTGAAAAAACTTCTTCGTATTTTTCTCACGAAAAATTAATATCGCTTTTTTTATATACGTCTACTAATTCCTCCATAGCTTGTTTAAGCAATTCAGCTTTACGTAATTCTATAAATAAGTAATCATTAGAATCTGCTACAAAAAATGGTAAATGTTTAGCTAATGCTGTTATAATATCAAGTGATGTTACTTTTCATTTTTCATTTTTTATAGTATATAATTCATTTATATACTTTTTATATTTATTAATTAGTATTTTTCATAATTGTGAATAAATATCTCTAGGTAAAGATATTTTTTCGGTACCAAATAATTTATTTATAACTCAACTAATATAATATTTTTTTATTGTATTGTTTAATTTTTTTATGGTTTCATTTTGTTCTAAAGGAGGAAAAAATATATTCTTTAAAAAATCTATATCTCATATATTCATATTTAAATCTTTTAATATTGTTCTTGTAGAATTAATAAGATAATGAGATTTATAATATGTTGACGCTTTGGCTAACATATTTAATCATCAATCTGTAGTAATATATCAAGTTGGTGTAAATGGTAAGTATTTACTTGAATATATATAATTATATGAGAATATTCAGTTATATATTGAAGCTAATGATTTTTGTTTTGCTATCAAAACACTAACTCTAGAATAATCTTTTTCCTTTACAATTTTTTCTAATTCTTTAAATTTATTTAAATCAACATAACTTCAACCAACTGCCTCTTCTATTATTTTATTTAATCAATCTTTTTCAATATTTGGCATAATTCATTCTTTTAAATCTTTAACAACCTCTTCTTCATCTGTAATATTTATTCATTTTACATCAGGGCTAGAAGTGTATGCTACAAGATTTCAATCTTTATCTTTAAAAACAAAATATATATCATCATTACTAGGTATTAATTTTTTTCATTCAACATCTAATCATTTATCTAAAAAATCTTGATCGACTATATATATATGATTGTCTCATTCATCATATAAATTATTTATTTCTTTATCCCAAGAATTTTTTACAACATTCTTTACTTCAACATCTTCAGAATTACCTGCTTTTAATACTACTTTTTTCAATTCTCTAGAATTAAATTTAGTAATTAACTGTGTAATTTTATCTTCTGATAATGAATTAATATATACAACCTTTTTAGGTTTTACTTGTATTCATTCTCAAATTTTATATCAATCTTCAAATATTTGTTCTATTGTCTCATTTCATCTCGCCAATATCTCTATCTCATTAAATTTACTTTTTACTAATTTGTCTTTCAAACTATCAGCTAATCAAAGCTCTTCGTCTTTTGTTTTATAAGTAAGATTTTTTTTACTTTTTTGAGAGCCAACAAAATTCATATATAAATCATTTTCTGTTTTATGTTCGGAAAAATATTTATGTATTTTATTAACATCTTCGTTTACAAGTTCTTCCAAATCTTTTATATTTTTTTGAATTATTAATTTTAAGTCTTTTATATCTGAAGAAGCTCATAAAAAATTAGTTATATTCGACATTCTTTTAAAAAATCAATCTTTTCAATTTTGTAGCAATTTACTTTTTACAAAAGATTCTACACTATATGCTACTATTTCATCCATTATAGAATGGTCATAAACATTAATAATTTTAAATATAAAATTAAAATTAACATCTTTTCATAATGAAGATTCTATTTCTTTTATTAATTCAAGATTTGTCTTTAATCATTCTTTTAATAACTTTATTTTATCTTTTATTATTTGTTTATCACTACTATTTATTATTGTGTCTATTATCTCTCAATGTCAGTCAAAAATTAAATTATTTGTCTTTTTACTTAGTATTCATCAAGCACTATTAATTACAATCGTAGAATTAATATGATGTGTAAGCTCGTGTATTCAAGTAGTAAGAGAATAATTTGCTAGTTTTCAAGTATATACCATATTAGCATAATTAGCAAAAATTATTCAATATTTATTAAGATAAAATCATATAGTATCATTACTTGTAATAGGAAAATCAGAATTAGCAGAAAGTAAATAAGTTAAATCCCAATCTCTTTTTAAAGGTGGAATTTTTTTTATTCACATTTTATTATACATATTTTCTATAGTTTTCGCTATTTCATCTACCTTTTCGTTATTTCATCAAATATTTAATAATGCTTTTATACTTTGTTTAATATCTCATCATGTTCATTTAATAATAGCATTAAAAAACAAAGAATCATATAATGTATTTATTACAAAGGAATAATTTGTTAGATAATTTATATTATCTTCCATTTTCTCCATATAATCATCAACATTCAAAAATTTCATTCTATTAACAATAAAGATATCTTCTTGTATTTTTTCAAATAATTCTTTTAAATTTTTTATAATTTTTTCCTTATCTTTATGATCTCATAAATTCTTCTCAAAATTTTTTACAATTTTTTCTACATTTCATTCATAAAAATAAGTTGATGTTATAAAATCATGATAATGCTTTATAAACTGTTTATAATATGTATAAAAATTTTCTTCTTGTCATTCCTTATTATTAACAAGGGATATTTTATCAGCAAGTTCACTTCATAATATATTAAAGAACATACTTCTAGGATTATATCAAAAAGCTTCATAATCTACATATAAATCATCCCACATTCATACTAATCATCACTTAGTAATTAGTTTTATTTCAATTTCTCATCATTCTTCTAACTCACGAGTAAATAATGTCTTTCAATCATACGCCTTAAAATTGAATAAAAAATTATCTAAATATTCCAAAGCTTTACTATCTATGTTTTCTAAATTTGCAAACAAAAATAAACTTCATCATATAATAAATTCTTTATATGGGTTGAATGTTACTGCTTTTTTATTTGAATATGTATGTAAATTATCTTCTAAATATTTTCATAAATCAATATTATCTCAATCTCACAACTCTTTTTTTATTTTTTTAAAATCCTTATCTGTTAAGTCTCAAAAAAATATAGATAAAAATTCTTTTCTTTCAACATCGTTTTTTAAACTTTTATACTTTATTGTTAATTTTTCATTCATATGACCTCTTACTATTCATATCATATGATGTAGTTTAACTTTATCACATTTTTTCATTATGTTTAATAAATATATAAAATATTATTTAAGAAGATTTACATATATCATTTATTACTTTTTCTAATCTATTATCATAATTATTATTTAATTTAAAATATATTTTTTTAGTTTCTTCTGATTCTTTAAACATTCATTCAACATATCATTGATGTAAATTTTCTCATATCAATAATTTTGTTTCTGTTCATATTTCTCTACTTTTAGTTAATGAACGTCTTATTCAATCAGGCAATTCATCACTTATTAAATGATTTTTATGGTATTCAGATATTTTATCTGTTAATGTTTTTTTAGATTGTTCTAATACTCCTTGCATTTTTTCTGGTGTCAGTCATTTTATTTTTCAAGGTATACTACGTCTTATTGTATCATCAGATATTTTTAATCAAAATTCATCTTTTATTCATTGTTTAATATCTTGAACAAGCTGCTCTTTATTTTTTCATTCAGTATCAATATTTTTCATTACTCAATCCATTCTATTAGAAACATCTGTTTTTAAAAATGCAGTTGCTTCTTCCTCTGAATTAAAGTTTTTTCAAGTATATGTTATATATTTATTTCAAAACGTTCTTACTATATCTCTTTTTTTTACTGTAGGAATTGAAGAATTATTTATTCAGTAACTATTTATTTTATTTTTAATATTTTCTAATTGTGATTGAATATCATTTTTTTTAAATTCTGGTAATTCTTTATTTAAATCACTTACTGTATCTCTATAAGCCTTATTTAATTTATCTAAATATTCATTTTTAATCATTTCGAGTTCTTCTTTATTTATATTTTTTTCTTTCAACTTTTTTTCATATTTTATTTCCGCCTCATCAACTCAATGTTTTTTTAAATTTTTAGCAAATATTTGTCATATTAATTGTCTTTTATTTGTTTTTCTAAGAAAATCTTCTGTTGTAAGTCAAGTATTTCTTCTTATTAACTCATCCAATATATCTAAATATTTTCATAAATCTACATCATCAGGCAATCATAATTCTTTTTTTATTAGTTTCTCTACTGCTGGATGTTCTCTAAGAAACTTTCAATTTAATATAACATTTTTTATTGTTCATCTAACTGAGTTCTTTAAAACATTCCATCATACTCTTGCTGTTCAGAATAAACTATCTAAGAAGAAATCTGTAGGTGTAAGTTCTATATTTTGAGAATTAGTTATTCAATTAACTAATAATGCTGTTCATAATTCATCTGCTAGGACTATAGCACTTCATGAGGCTCTAACTCACAAATCATTTATAACTTTTCATATTTTTCAATATCATCATAACTTATTAAATAATGATAATTTAGAACTTGTTAAATATTTTGCTATATCTAGAAAATTAGAAAACGCGAGCATTGACAGATTATTAGGTACTTTTATTCATTCACTAGTCCATTGCATTGCTGTTTGTAATCAACGAAGATATTTTTCACCTTTAGTAAGTGTTTCTCATTTAGATACTTTTCTTACTATTTCTCATAACTTTCAAGTTTTAGCTAATAATCAAGTTATCTTATTTCAAACTGTTAACTCTGGTAATCAAAATAATGCAGCTAGTTCGTCTCCCATTGACATCCAAGTATTAATCCGTTTATTTGTATCATCTAATCAATTATACAACCATAATAAATCATTATCTAAAAAATTATCATAATCTTTGGATGTTCATCTAAAAAAATTTATTCATTTCTGTACACCAGTAGTAATAGTTCATAAGAGTCATTCCCATACAGGATTGATTTTTTCTCAAAACAATCCAGAAAAATTAAAATATCATTTATAAAAAATATTATTTGTTCATGTTGCCTTTAATGAATCTATAGCTCATTGTATTCTAGATCATAATACTTCAAATATATTAAACTTATTTGTTCACAATATTTGGAGTCATTTATATTTATTCATTAAATCAGTCAATGTAACTCAATCTGTTCTTTTAAGATAATCAGAAAAACTTTCTCATTCATGTTTATTTATTTCATATTGAGCAAGTTTAGTATATAATTGTTTGTATAATGTTTTAGCTGTTTCAATACTTTTTTTTGCTTCGTCAACTTTTTCTCTCAGTTCTTTATTATGTTCTAAACTTCATTTAATATTTGGATCATTAACTAGTCTATTTAATGTTTTTTCTGACATAAATAAATTAGATATATCTCAATATATATTATTTTTTATTGTAAGCAATCTTTCAGAAATTTTATTTATTTGACTTACTTTTCATTGTTTCTCTAAAGTTTTATATAAACTTCATTCTGGGAAATCTAACTTAAGAAAATCTTCTGTTTCTTTCTCCGCTTCATTTTTTTCTTTTTTTTCATCATCAGTCATTCACATATTTAATATTTCTGTATTATATTTTTGATACGCTTTTAATTGGTTTCATAAAATATTTACTGTATATCAATCAACTTTTATATTTTTTAAGTCAGATTGAATCTTTAATAACTTTGATTCATCTATTCCCTCTGGAAGCTTATATTTTTTCTTAACACTTTCAAAATTAGATTTTATAATATCTTCCATTAACTTAGTTCTCTGTTTTTTTAATCTATCCAATTTCTCACCACTAGCAGCTACACTTTGTTGAATAGCTGTTGCTAATAAATAAGCTTGAACATTTTCTGGAAGATTATCAAAATCAGTATTATACCCAGCATTTTTAATACTTTTATTTATATCTTCTTTAAACATTTCAATTGCTTGTGATCTTAATGCTTGTTGTTTATTTAAATCTTCCTGTTTTAATTCAAATTTTCAAGTATTCTCGTTTTTCTTAAAAAATAAATTAAATATGTTTTCTATAGCAGTAGAAGTAGACTCCATTTCGACATCAAGTGGTTTAACCTTCTCTTTATAATCGTTATATGTATTTTTATTAAAATCACTATATGCATAATTATATGTATTATAATCTATTCAATATTCTTTTTTAAATTTATTCTCTCGTTCTTTATAACTATTACTTACTTTTTCCATTTGTTCAGCAGCCTTAGAATATTCATCTCATCATACTAATTCTGCTATTCAACTTCTTTGAACATATTCATTATCATCTGATATAATTCACAATTTATTTAATCATTTTGCATTTCGTATTTTTTCAGCTTCTCGTAACCTATGAGTATACCTTCAAATTTCTCATAATAATCAAATATCTTCAAATCATTCATTTCAATAAATTACATCTCATCATCGTTCTCATAAAGATTTATCTTCTCATAATTTTCAAACTAATCATTCTTTTAATCATCAAACCAAATCCTTTATTCCTCAAGCGGCCTTTTCTAAAATTGATGGTTCGTTTTCTTTTTGTATTTGTTGAGTAATATTATCAGATTCAGCATTAATTACTTCTTGATTATATATTTTTTCCAATGTGTCCTTATCATACTCGTTAGTATCAAATTTACTTAAAAAATCTATTACCTGTTCTTTATTAATTAGGTTTTGACTTTTTTGATTATTAGGAATATTAATATATTGTAATGGAGAAGTTAAATCTGGTAATTGTTGTCATCAGTATGTTTGAGGAATATTATTTGTTGGAAATCATATATTTTCTCATCACATAGAACTTTGATTTGTTCAAGCTAATTCATCTGTTGTTGGTAATCAATTATCTTGTTGTTGGGTTTGAGAATTTTGCACAGCTTGATTAACTATATCTTCCATAGATTGTCAATCTCAATTTGTACTAGTTTCTTGACTAGATTGTTCTCATCATACTGATTGTTCTCATCATGCTGATTGTTCTCATCATGCTGGAATATTTAAAAAATCTTTTCAGCTTGGAATTTGAAAATTATTTGGATCTATTAGTCAGTTATTTTGACTAACTACTTGAGAATCTATTTCTCAAGAATTAAGTATTTTTCACATATTATACTATAAAATAGTAAAAATATTATAATATATATCATCTCTATAAGAATAACTATTTTTTAAAATAAATCAAGTTATAATAAATTTACATAAAATACAAACTACTTCTGATCCTTGTTTGTTTTTCACTTTCCTCATTTTTCCTCACTTCTGCCATATATTCATGCACTTTTTTATATGTTATTTCATTTCTCTTATTAATATTATTTTCTACAAATGTTTTAGTTTCTCATCAATCTAATTTCAAATAAGTATATAATACTACAAGCATAGCTGAT
>Ga0256842_1002115_pt1 | contig 14739 bp, 17 predicted proteins | sample 4559240metaG_FD_185973 | JGI IMG/M metagenome (GOLD analysis project Ga0256842, IMG submission 185973) | Hydrothermal vent microbial communities from Guaymas Basin, Mexico - 4559-240 | ecosystem: Environmental > Aquatic > Marine > Hydrothermal vents | place: Mexico: Guaymas Basin | collected...
TTGTTCCCCATCCTGTGATAAGGATAAGTTTTGGAAGTGGAGATTTTGCAGAAGAGGAGACAATATACAGGAAGATAAATTACATATTGGATAGAAATCAAGAGGAGCTTGATATAGAGTGTAAAAACAAACACAGGGACGATTGTTTTGCAGAACTGATACTGAGGGCGTATAAAAAGTATAAAAGCAAGGTAGTGATATTAATAGATGAATATGACAAGCCCATATTGGATAATATAACCAACACAAAGATGGCGTTAAAGGCCAGGAGTATATTGAAGAATTTTTATGGTGTAATAAAGGATAGTGATAAGTACATAAGGTTTGTGTTTATAACAGGTGTGAGCAAGTTTTCCAAATTGAACCTGTTTAGCGGTTTAAACAATTTAGAGGATATAACAATAGATAAAGAGTATGGAGAGATATGTGGTTATACGCACCATGATTTAGAAACAGTGTTTAAGGAGCATTTAAAGGGGGTGGATCTCGGGAAGGTAAAGATGTGGTATAATGGCTATAATTATTTTGGAGAAAAGCTATATAATCCCTTTGACATACTTTTATTTATATCCAAGGGCTATGAATTCAGGAATTACTGGTGGAGTACAGGAAATCCTTCATTTTTAATAGATAAGCTAAGGGAAGAGAACTATTATATTCCAGATTTAGACAATGCCACCATATCAGAAGAGGGGTTAGATGCCTTTGATGTGGAGTACATAGATGTATTGGCGCTATTATGGCAAACTGGGTATCTTACATTTAAGGATAGGCTAGTGGATGATGTAGGGGCAGTGACCTATCAACTTTGTATACCCAATATAGAGATCCAGTTGTCTTTAAATCACCTATTTATAGATTATTTGACCAATCAAAGACATGTAAAATACCAGTATAGAAGTTCCATAAAAGAAAAACTTCAAAAAAGGGACTTTGATGGATTTGTAGAGGTATTAAAATCCATATTTTCATCGATTCCATATGAAAATTATGTAAATAATGTAATATCACGCTATGAAGGTTATTATAGCAGTGTGATATATGTGTATTTAAAGGCACTGGGTTATGAGACAGTAGCAGAGGATACCACAAACAAAGGTCGCATAGACTTAACCATAAAGACAGATTCAATGGTGGTTATTATTGAGTTTAAGGTAGATAGTAAAGAAGAGCCAATAAAGCAGATAATAGAGAAGAGATATTATGAGAAATACGAATCAGAAGGCAAGGAGATATATTTAATAGGTATCAAGTTTGACAGCAAAGAGAGAAATATATCAGAGTTTAAGTGGATAAGACATAAATGAGATGTGCAAATTATATGAAAAATTAGCATATTAATTTGTTCTATAGAAATAAAGTTTTTTGTGCTTTGTTGATTATTATAACTTCTTAAATCAAATTGGAGGTATATCATGGCTATTAGATTTATAGATCAAATAGATATAAAAGGAAAAAGGGTCTTGGGTAGATTTGATTTTAATGTGCCCCTAAAAGACGGAGAAATTCAGGACGATTCCAGGATTTTGGCAGCACTAGATACTATAAAATATATTTTAGATAATGGTGGAAGACTTATTGCATGTTCACACCTTGGGAAACCAAAGGGGAAAAGGGTTGATGAATTGTCTTTAAAGCCAGTTGCCCGCCGCCTAAAAGAACTTTTAGGCAAAGATGTCAAAATGGCTGATGATTGTATAGGGGATCAAGTGCTCTCTATGTCAAATGAATTAAAGGACGGTGAAATCCTTTTGCTTGAAAATTTAAGATATTACAAAGGAGAGACAGAAAATGATCCTGAGTTTAGTAAGGAACTAGCCAAGCTGGCAGATGTATATGTAAATGACGCCTTTGGGGTGGTTCACAGAAAACATGCATCAGTAGTAGGTATTTGTGACTATGTGGACGTTGTGTGTGGCGGCTTTTTAATTAAAAAAGAAGTTGAGTATTTGAATAATTATCTTGCAAAGCCAGAACATCCCTTTGTACTTATTGCTGGAGGAGCTAAGGTATCAACTAAATTAGGGCTTTTAAATAACCTCTTAGATAAATTAGATACGATTTTAATAGGTGGGGCAATGGCAAATACCTTTAGAAAGGCCCAGGGCTATCCAATAGGCAGTTCCATTTATGAAGAAGATTTGTTAGATGAGGCCCTGAAAATAATAAATAAGGCAAAGGAAAAAGGAGTGGCCTTCTATCTTCCTGTTGACTATGTCATGGGTAAAGATATAAATGATCAAGTTCCATTAGGAGTATTTCCCTATCAAAATGTGGATTCAGATGGAAAGATCTTTGATACTGGACCAGCAACCCATACCCTATATTCAGAGGTATTAAAGGAGGCTAAGACAGTGGTGTGGAATGGTCCAATGGGCGCATTTGAAAACCCCACATTTTCTCAAGGCTCATTTGGCATAGCCCAGAGCGTTGCTGCTGTATCAGGGACTACTATTGTTGGTGGCGGTGATACAGATAATCTCATTCATAAGTGTAAACTTCAAGATAAAATAACTTTTATATCAACAGGTGGAGGATCTTTTCTGGAATTTTTAGAAGGTAAACAACTACCAGGTCTAAAGGCCCTTGGATTATACGATTAAAATAAGGAGAAATTTCTATGAAAAAATTAATGGCTGCTAATTGGAAGATGTATAAGACCCAGGATGAAGCAAAAAACACAATAAAGGATCTTATTAATATTTTGGGTACAGAGTTGACTGTTGATAGGGATGTTTTGATATGTCCCCCATATACATCGTTAAAGGTTGTTGCAGAGGAGATAAAAGATATAAATTACATGTATTTAGGAGGACAAAATTTTTATCCAGCAAAAGAGGGTGCATACACTGGTGAGATATCCCCTCACATGTTATTGGATGTAGGGTGTTCATATGCACTTGTGGGTCATTCAGAAAGAAGGCATATCTTTTGTGAAAAAGATGAGCTTTTAAAAGAAAAGGTAAAATACGGCCTTGAGGTTGGGTTAAATATAATATTTTGTATTGGGGAAAAAATAGAACAGAGAAGGGCAGGACAGGTGGATCAGGTGTTAAAATCCCAGCTAAGTGTATTAAAAGACATAAATAATATGTCAGGTATAGAAGATCGCCTTGTAATTGCCTATGAGCCTGTGTGGGCCATTGGTACTGGTGAGGTTGCAGGAGAAAAGGAAATCTTTGAGGCACACAAAATCGTCAGGGATGAACTTAAAAATATATATGGAGAAGTTGGGAACTCCATCAGGATTTTGTACGGTGGTAGTGTAAAGCCAGATAATGCATCAGATATAATTGGTATTGACAACGTGGATGGAGTCCTGGTAGGAGGAGCAAGTTTACATGCTGATAGTTTTAGCAAGATAGTTACTGCTTAAAAGTCTATAGGGAGGATAAAGTTGGAGACTTTACTACTTACAATTCATTTTATTGCATGTATTTTTTTGATTATTTTGATTTTACTTCAAAGCGGCCATGAGGGAATGGGGGTAATATTTGGAGGCCCTAGTTCTTCTTCCTTTTTTGGGAGTACAGGTGCTGGTGGATTTTTGGTAAAAATGACTGTGATCTTTGCAATAGTGTTTTTTTGTACATCCATGGGGTTTACAATTTATGACTCGTCTAAAAAGGTAAAGACTCAGCATTCTGTGATCTTAGAAAAACCTGTAAAGGTAAATAAGGCTCCTGGAGTTCCTGGAAAAAATAAAGAGAATACAAAAAAATAAAAAGAAAATTCTAGACAACTGAAAAAAAATTTTATAAAAACTATTTTGTTTTTGATGCCGAGGTGGTGGAACTGGTAGACACGCTATCTTGAGGGGGTAGTGGGCATTCGCCCGTGAGGGTTCGAATCCCTCCCTCGGCATAAAGGGCTGGCACTAAAGGTGTCAGTCCTTTTTTTATTGAAAAAACACCAAGATAATCGCAAGTGCTACATAACTCACTATAAATGTCAAATAACTCATTTTTATCCTTAAGGACAAAATCCCACCTATAAAAGATATGGCCCAAATAGCTGGCCAGTTTACTTCCGTGCCGCTAGATAAAGGTATATACCTGTATATTATGGTTAGGGCCTTCATTACAATAATGCAAGAAATAAAAAAAACAGTTATATTTATTAATAGAAGTTGCATAAGAGACTTAATAAGCCTGGGTCCAAGGTGGTAGGAAGGGAGTGTAGTAATTTTTTCAGTTATTTTATCGTAGCCTTTGTTTTGTGTTACCCTGTGAAACCTCTCTAACCATTTCCCAATATGTGCAAATGGGATGGTGGTTAGGAGTAAAAGATAAAATAAATTTGGGTTAGTTATGGGAATGTTACTACTAATGGCAAGTGTCATAAACAGCGGGAACTGTCTTTGGGGAGGGATATATGTCCCTGCAGGAAAAGAGTCCAGCCAAAGAAGTTCAAAAAAGATTCCTGTGCCTAAGCAAAGTTCTATATCCTGGACAAAAAAGGCAAATATGAGCGATATTGTTATAGGTCTGTCAACTAGTCCTAGGGGCACAAGAAATCTGGTTAATGAAAAAAGGCCAAAAAAAAACTATACAAAAATAGATTCATAAAATTTATTTCCATAACTCATCCACCGATATTGAAATTGGATTGTTTGGCACACATCTAAAATCCAGCGATATGCCTTTTTTATTTAAGTATTTCAAACAGGTAATATCCTCTTGACTTAAAAAAATGTGGTCACACACCTGTTTTTTACCAGGTCCATAGTGGAGATTTCCCAAATTGAGGATATCGAATTTAAGTCCAATATCAAATGCCTTTTTTGCATCCTGACAACTGGCAAAAAGAATAAATATTTGCCTATGTTTTCTTTCAAGGATTTTTTTTATTGTTTTTAAAATATCCTGTACACCACAAAAGAACACTTTTAAATTGGCTGGGATGGCAAGCTTTATAATTTCCTGTCTAATGGCATCGTTGTTTAATTCGTCATTTGCCACAACCACATACTTTGATTTAAAATAGGGTATCCAGGTCTCAATTACCTGTCCATGTACAAGTCTATTATCTATTCTGACCCAGATGTTACTACCTTCCATTTGTAGAGACCTTCCTTTGAAGGACTTCTCCTGCTACCCTTATACCTTGTTTACCAGCAAGTTTGGCCTCAGATGCAAGTTCTTTTAATACAAGATTTCTTGATGAAAATATTTTAAGGACCATAGGTAAATTTACCCCAGTAACTACTTCAAGGTTGTTTGTTTTTAAAAGGGAAAAGCTTAAATTGCTTGGGGTGCCACCAAACATATCTGTTAGAATAATGACCCCATCTCCTTCGTCTAATTCCTTTACACTAATCTGGATATCTCCAAGAATCTCTTCCATTGGTTTAGCTGTATCAATGGTAAGGGCTTTAGTTAGCTCTTGTTTGCCCATTATTAATTCTGCTACTTCAAGTAGTTTTTCTCCCAAATCAAGATGAGTAACTATGAGTACTCCTACCATGTTATACCTCGGCATATTGAATTAGAAAATTGTTTTATCCCAGGGCAAGGTGCCTGTGTTCCAACTGGACATTGTAGTTTTTTCCCCTCAATTTTTGAGACATTATCTCTGATATGGCAACTGACCTGTGAAATCCGCCTGTGCACCCAAAGGCAATTGTGAGACGGTATCGTCCTTCATTAGAATATAGGGGTAGTATAAATTCTAAAAAATCTTCCAGTTTATTTAAAAAGATCTTTGATTGTTCAAACTTTAAAATATATTTTTGAATTTTTTCTTCCCTGCCAGAAAGTGGCCTTAAATCATTTTCAAAATATGGATTTGGCAGGAATCTGAGATCAAAAACAATGTCAGCCTCTTTGGGAATTCCATATTTGTATCCAAAGGAAATTATATTTATTCTGAAACCAGCATTACTCTCTATTAGAAAATCAAAGCTGGATTGTATCTTTCGACGTAAGTCATGAATTGAAAAATTTGATGTGTCAATAACTAATTTGGCCTCCTCTTTAAGGGTATTAAGTAATTTTTTTTCTTCTTCTATTGCCTGTGTTAGGCCAATTTCTTTTGATTCCAAGGGATGGGGTCTTCTTGTGGTTGCATACCTTTTAATTAAGATATCCTTATCTGCCTCTAAAAAGATTATTTGCGGTTCAATGTTACAAGACATAAGCTGTTTTTTTATCTCGTCCCACTCAGAAAGATACTCTTTTTGTCTGACATCTACCCCAAGCGCAAGGCCTCGGTACTTCCTTGGATTTTCTCCACTAAATAGTTCTGTTAGTCTAATAGTCATAGGTAGGGGCAAGCCATCTACTGTAAAAAAGCCCATGTCCTCAAACACCTTTAGGGCAGTACTCTTCCCAGCTCCAGAAAGACCACTTATAATGATCAAAGGGAGTTTGATCTCATTCATCTTTTAACCTGTCCTCAAAAGTTTCCAGATTCCTTCTACTCCTTCCGCCTCCATAAAGGCTTGCCTAAATCCTGGCTCTTTAAGGATTCGTGATATGTGTGCCAGGATTCTCAAATGAAGCCCAGCTACATTTTCCGGGGCAAGTACCAAAAAGAATATATGGCATGGCTTTTTGTCCAATGCATCAAAGTCCACTCCCAGAAAGCTCCTTCCAATAACTACGATGATTTTGTTCAGTTCCCGCAGTTTACCGTGGGGGATGGCAACACCATCCCCAATACCCGTAGATCCTAGTTGTTCTCTTTCAAGGAGCACCTTGTATGCATTTTTTATATTAAGCTTAGGGAATTTACCCTCAAGTGGTTTAACTAATTCTTTTAATACTTCCTGTTTAGTAGTAGATTTCAATTCTGGGAGGATAAGATCTTTACTTAAATATTCCGTTAATTCCATTTTAGCTCCCTTTGAGTCTAAATCTGTGGATCTATTAGTCCAAAATCGCCATTTTTCTTTTTGTACAACACATTTACCCTCTTGGTATCACTATTTATAAAGACCACAAAGTTGTTGTCCCTTCTCTGTAACTCTATAGCTGCATCTTCTATTGAAATTGGTTTTGGAATATAATTATCTGACATTACAATATTAGGATGACCTTCTGATACAGATTCTCCAATAGATTCTTCTTTAAAAGTTTGTGATTTATTTAATTTTCCTTTTCTTCTATCTTTTTCTTTATCCTTCATTTTTCTAAGTTGGGCGTCCATTTTATCCAGTACTTTATCAATTGATGCATACATATCTTGTGATTCTTCCTGAGCAGATATATGAATGTCATCTGCATTAAATACTACGTCTATTTTTTGTCTATATTTATCAACTTCCATATTTACTTGAAGGTAAGCACTATCAATTCTTTTTATATATTTTTCAAGTTTGCTAAAACGGTTTTCAGCGTATTTTTTTAAATGTTCTGAAGGTTCAAAATTTTTAAAATTAAATTTTATTTCCATATTTCCTCCTTGTATAATTTTAAAAAAATGTTTTTCTCTTGCTTGATGCTGGGATTCCCATTGATTCCCTATATTTTGCTACAGTACGTCTGGCAATATTAATTTCGAACTTTTCTTTCAAAATCTCTGCAATTTTTTGGTCGCTTAGTGGTTTTTTGGGATCTTCTTCTGAAATTAATTTTTTTATATAATACTTTACACTTTGTGCGGATACTTCATTACCGTTACCTGCGTTAATTCCGCTATTGAAAAAGAATTTTAGTTCAAATATACCATGGGGCGTGGAAATGTATTTATTAGTAGTTAATCTACTTACTGTAGATTCATGGACTCCAATATCTTCTGCAATATCTCTAAGAACTAGAGGCTTAAGGTGTGTGATTCCATGTTCAAAAAAGTCTCTTTGAAATTTTATAATGCTTTCAATAACTTTGTATAAGGTTCTTTGTCTTTGATGTATACTCTTTATAAGCCAAAGTGCATCTTTAAATTTAGATTCAAGATATTCTTTATCTTTACTGTTATTTTTTTTGAGTAATTCCAAATAATATTCATTTATTTTTATATTTGAAAAACCTTCATCATTTAATATAATTACAAAATCATCTTCATATTTAAACACATATGCATCTGGGCTTATATAAACGGTTTCACCTTCACTAAAATTATTTCCTGGCTTTGGGTCTAAACTCTTAATAATTTCTACATATTCCAACACCTTGTCTATGGTAATATTTAATTTTTCAGCAATTTGATTATACTTCTTTTTTTCAAGATATGGCAAATAATGTTCTATAATCTTTTCAATGGTCTCATCTAACATACCCAGAAATTTGAGTTGTTCTATGAGGCATTCTTTTAGATCTCTACTTCCAACACCTACTGGATCAAATTGTTGGATCTTTTTTAAGACCTTTTCTACTTGCTCTGGACTTTTTTTCACTATATTGGATATTTCCTCTACACTGCTGTCCAAATAACCTGAGGAATTGATATGTTTAATAATTATTTCTCCAATTTTGATTTCTTCTGGATCCATGTTAGATAGGTGAAGTTGCCATAATAAATGGCTTTCCAAGGTTGGTTTTGATGCACAAAAGGCCTCTAAGTTTGATTTTTCATCTGGGAATTCAATCTCCCTTGCGATTTTTGATGAACTGGAAAAATATCCAAGATAATTTTCCCATTCAGCATTTTTGAGCAGATGTTTTTCATCAATTTTTATTAGAGTAGGAATGTCGTTAGTTGGACCTTTTTGTTCTGTATTTATTTCTTGGGGTTCTGGTGTAGTTTCTTCTAGTAAAGGATTTTCTTGCAATGCCTGTTGGACTGTTTGCACCAGCTCAAGTCTTGAGAGTTGCAACATTTTTATGGCCTGTTGCAACTGGGGCGTCATTACAAGTTGTTGACTCAGTTTAAGATTTTGTCTCAGTTCAAGGCTCATTATTTGTTTGTTACCTCCTCTTGATTTTCCTCAAAAGATTTTATTTAAACAGGCTTTGCAAAATTGCTCATCAAATATTATGCCACATCTCTCGATTCAAAGCAAATCAAAATTAATTGGGTTTTTGGGTTTATTGAGTTTTTGGGTTTGTTGGGTTTTACCCGTTATTCAGTGAACGGTGAACAGTGAACAGTGAACAGAAAGAGGGGTGTAGGGGCGGATTCCATATCCGCCCACGTAGGGGCAAATTCTATATTTGCCCGATTGTGGGCGCAAATTCCATATTTGCCCAATTGTAGGGGCAATTCATGAATTGCCCAGTTGATTCGTGATTCGTGAATGGGTGGATGGATGGATGAGGTACCAATACACCACTACACCAATGACCGTGAACAGTGATTCGTGATTCGGGAACAGAACAGAAAGAGAACTAAACCACTGTGCCACTATACCAATAACCACTACACCACTACACCACTCAACCCTTAAAGTTCAAAGTGATCCCCAAGGTATATCCTCTTGGCAATTTCATTGTTAGCTACCTCTTGTGGAGTTCCACTCAAGATGATTTTCCCTTCATACACCAGGTAAACGAGATCGCAAATTTTCATTGTATCTCTGACATTATGGTCAGAGATAAGTATCCCAATACCTTTTTGTTTTAACTTTGCAATAATATTCTGGATATCCAAAATAGCCAATGGGTCAATACCAGCAAAGGGCTCGTCAAGCAAAATAAATTTGGGCTGTCTAATTAGTGATCTGGCAATCTCAAGACGTCTCCTCTCTCCTCCTGACAAATAACACGCCTTTTGTTTTTTTAAGTGGTGGATGCCCAATTCTTTTAATAAAAAATCTTTTCTCTGTTCCTGTTCTTTTGAGGACAGTCCTGTAAACTCGAGGATAATTTTAAGATTTTCTTCCACAGTAAGTTTTTTAAAAACAGAGCTCTCCTGGGGCAAATAGCTTATTCCTTTTCTTGCTCGTTTATATAATGGCCAGGTAGTGATATCTTCATTGTCTAAAAAGACCTCTCCTTTAGTAGGAGAAATTATGCCTACTAACATATAAAAAGTAGTGGTCTTGCCAGCACCATTTGGACCTAAAAGTCCTACCACCTGTCCATTTGACACAGAAATGCTTATATCCCTGACTACTGTCTTTTTTCCGTAACTTTTGGACAGTTTCTTTCCCTGTAGATGTGATTCCATAATTCTTAATCTTTATTTGTCAGTGTTTCATTGCTCTTATTTTGAGAATTTTCTTGTTTTTCAGGATAAAATATTATTTTTACTTTAGTAGCATTATTTGAAAAAATTTCGCTGGTATTTTTATTTAAATCAATAACTAATTTATCGCCCTCAATTTTATTTTTATTTTGAATGAGCTTTACATTTCCATTCAATGTAATTTTTTGATTTTTTATATTATATTCTGCGGTAGAGCAATACCCCTCTTTATCTTTAAATATTATATGAACATTTCCACTAGCCACCATTTTTTTTATTACGTCTTTTTTATTTCTTTTGGAATTAATATTTTTTACCTTTTTATTTAAAAAAACTATTAACTTATCTGATTTAATCGTTAAATCTTTATTTTTGGCAATAACTTTATTTTCAAACAACACCTTATTTTCTTTTTCAAGATAAACAGCCTTCTCTGCATCTATAGTAATTGGAGATTTTACATCTTTACAAAATCCAACTTTATTTAAAAAGAATATGTAAAAAAAGATCAATAGAAATGTAAATTTTTTCATATAATTGTAACCCTAACATTTTTTTTTATAGTTATAGTATGATTGTTCAAATCTATTATGCCTTCTAAACCTCTAACAGTTAATTGCTTATTACTTATTTTAATCCCATTTTTAAATGTAATTTTGTTGAGTTTTAAATTGAACTTCATGAAATTGGCATCCAAGATGATATCTTTATATTTACCTTTTATTTTGTGTTCGAATTCTATTCTCTTGAGCTCCCTGTAATAAATACCATTTTGGGCACGTAACTTAATCGTGGAATTATTATTTAGGGTTATCAATAAATTTGGGGATATAAACCGAATTTCAGATAGTTTTTCTCTTGAAAGGACCTTATCTGCCTTTAGTAACCAGACTCCTTTTTTCTTATTGACTCCTTTTATTGTTGCCCTTTGTAATATGGATTCAAATGGCAGATTTTTTATTAAAAAACGCTGTCTGGGGTGAGTTTGTTTTGATTTTTGAAAACAAGTTAGTGCACCGGCAATCACAAATGCAAGTATCAGGACAAATGCTAGAACTTTTGGTTTAACCATTTTTCCCATAACTGTTCCAACTTTCCTTGCGTGCTCAGTATAAAATTTATTGCTTCTCTGAGGGCGCCATCCCCTCCTTTTTTTTGCGAAATCCACTTTGCAATCTTTTTTATCTCTGGTTGACTATTTTTTACAGCCATAGGTAGTCCCACTAATTTCATGGGAGGACCGTCCACCCAATCATCCCCAAGATAGGCCATTTCTTCAAGTTTAATATTTTTTTCTTTAGAAATTTTTCTTATCAGATGGTCTTTTTTTAGAAAACCTTCATAATATTCAGTGATTCCGAGTTGTTTTATCCTCGCCTTTACTGCTTCTGACTTTAATCCTGTTATTATAACTAGATCCAATCCGGCCATTTGCGCCAATTTTATGCCAAGGCCGTCTTGCACATTAAATTTCTTGAACACTTTTCCTTCATCGTTATAATATAGACCTCCGTCAGTGAGCACTCCATCTACGTCACTTATAAGTATCTTTATTTTTTTCACCAATTCCTTCATGAGATTGCCTGTTTTATTTTTATTAATTTTTTTATTAAATCTTCCAGCCTGTCAAGCTCCCAGCTGTTTGGACCATCGCACAGGGCATTGTCTGGGTCAGGATGTACTTCCATAAAAATTCCGTTACACCCAGCTGCCACTGCACAGCTAGCAAGGTGGGGGACATACTCCCTTTTGCCTCCCGAGGACTTTCCCTTTCCACCAGGAAGTTGCACTGAATGGGTGGCATCGAAGATTACAGGACAACCTGTCTTTTGCATAATTGGAATAGATCTAAAATCCACAACAAGGTTATTGTAGCCAAAAGAACTACCTCTTTCTGTTAACCAGATCTTGTTATTTCCAGTTGATCTTACTTTTTCAACAGCATTTAACATGTCCCATGGAGCTAGAAATTGTCCTTTTTTTATATTTACTATTTTATTTGTATTACCTGCAGCAATTAACAAATCTGTCTGCCTACATAAAAAAGCAGGAATCTGAATTACATCAATCACTTCAGCTACCAAGCTTGCCTGGGATGGTTCATGGATATCGGTTGTTATGGGTAGCTTATATGTTTCTTTTACCTTGTTTAATATCTCAAGACCCTTATCAAGACCTGGCCCTCTAAAACTCTTTATAGATGTCCTGTTTGCCTTATCAAAAGAACTCTTAAATATAACAGAAATATTGTATTTGTCAGAAAGTCCTTTGACCTCTTTAGCCACTTTTAGAACCACTTCTTCGTTTTCAATAACACATGGGCCTAATATAAAAAACAGAGAGTTAAAGCTATTTTTGTATATTTTTTCTAATTCTTCCATTATTTACCCTGCTTTTCTTTATTTTAGTTTGTTGAGTTTGTGGGTTTTTTGGGTTTAATCCTTTAACCTTCAACACTATAACCCTCAACGCTCTAACCCATTTACCCATTCACCCATATACCCATTCATCATTCATAATTCATAATTCATCATCCCCCCATTCACCTATTCACCCATTTACCCTCCCACCCATACACTTTTTTATTTTAATCACCAATCACTAATCACTAATCACTAATCACAAATCACAAATCACGAATTACGAATTACGAATTACGAATCACTAACTACATCGTAATTTTTCTTTTGCTGCTTTTATAAAGTTGACAAATAAGGGGTGTGGATCCATTGGTTTGGACTTAAATTCTGGATGAAACTGACATCCCACAAACCAAGGATGATCTTTAATTTCTATTATTTCTACTAGTTCTTCATCTGGAGAAAGTCCACTTAAGACCATTCCCTTTTTTTGAAAATCCTCTGCATATTTTTTGTTAAATTCATATCTGTGTCTATGTCTTTCGCTTATTAACTCTCTTTTATATGCTTCAAAACTCTTTGTACCTTTTTTGAGTTTGCATGGATATGCCCCGAGTCTCATTGTACCACCTTTTTCAGATGATACATCCCTTTTCTGCACGCATTTTTTTCTAAAGTCATACCATTCAGTCATAAGGTATATAACGGCATCTGGGGTGTTGGGGTCAAATTCAGAGGAATTTGCCTTGGGCAGATTCAATACATTTCGGGCAAATTCAATTACTGCACATTGCATTCCAAGACATATTCCAAAAAAAGGAATTTTATTTTCCCTAGCATATTTGCATGCAATGATCTTTCCTTCCACCCCGCGGGAACCAAATCCTCCAGGCACTAAGATTCCATGCACGTGCCCAAGTTTTTCATGCACATTTTCTTGTGTCAACTCTTCAGAGTTTACATAGACCAGCTCTGGTTTTACATTATTTGCTATTCCACCATGAACTAGGGCCTCATGTAAACTTTTATAGGATTCCTTTAAGTCTACATATTTTCCAACAATAGCAATTTTAGGTCCTGGGTTTAATGATTTTAGTTTCTTTACAAGATTTATCCATGGTGTAAGGTCTGGATTTTTTGCAGGAAGTTTTAACATTATTGCTATTTTTTGGTCTATACCTTCATTGTAAAATGTAAGGGGGACTTCGTATATATTCTCAACATCTACAGCAGAGAAAACAGCATCTGGGTCAACATTACAAAAAAGGGCAATTTTTCTTTTTATCCCTTCATTGAGTTCCATCTCACTTCTGCATAAAATAATATCCGGTTGAATCCCTATGCTTCTGAGTTCTTTTACACTGTGTTGGGTGGGTTTTGTTTTTAGCTCTCCAGCAGTTTTAATGTACGGAACCAATGTTAAGTGGATATATAAAACGTTTTCTTTTCCAAGGTCATAGCGCATTTGTCTGATAGCCTCTAAAAAAGGTTGCCCCTCAATATCCCCAACAGTGCCGCCAATTTCAATTATGGCAACATCTTCGCCATTTTTTACTACGTTTAAAATAGATTGTTTTATTTGATCTGTTATATGGGGAATAACCTGGACAGTGCCTCCTAGATAATCACCCCTGCGCTCTTTTTTTATAACCTCATAATAAACGCTTCCAGAAGTGCAGTTATTGTGTTTACCCATGGGAATTCCTAGATATCTTTCATAATGCCCAAGGTCCAGATCGGTTTCAGCTCCATCGTCAGTTACATACACCTCTCCGTGCTGAAAAGGGTTCATTGTCCCTGGATCTACATTTATGTATGGATCCAATTTTTGAATGGTGACCTTTAATCCCCTTGTCTTGAGCAATGCCCCTATTGAGGCTGCTGCCAGTCCCTTGCCTAAAGATGACAGAACGCCTCCAGTAATAAAAATAAACTTTGTTTTATTATTGGTCATACTTAAAACTTCCCTTTGTTTTTATTTAGTAAAAGGTAATATTAAACCTACTGGTGTATTGGTTATTGGTTATTAGTTATTGGTTATTGGTGTAGTGGTATATTGGTACCTCATCCACCCATCCACCCATTTGCCCATCCACCTATTCACGAATTACGAATCACAAAGAACAGTGAACAGATTTTAGGAAACTGATTATTTTTTATTTTGGTGTATTGGTTATTGGTGCATCATCCACCCATCCACCCGTCAACCCATCCACGAATCACAAATCACGAATTACGAATCACAAATTCACAACAAGACATTATACACCCTATAAGAGTAAAAGTCTATTTTTTGGTTTGTAGAAAAATA
>Ga0256842_1002116_pt1 | contig 14738 bp, 10 predicted proteins | sample 4559240metaG_FD_185973 | JGI IMG/M metagenome (GOLD analysis project Ga0256842, IMG submission 185973) | Hydrothermal vent microbial communities from Guaymas Basin, Mexico - 4559-240 | ecosystem: Environmental > Aquatic > Marine > Hydrothermal vents | place: Mexico: Guaymas Basin | collected...
ACCGCTGGGCTGGCGGGAAGTAACGCCCGTGGAGAGGGCACTGACGGCGGAACTGCTTTTGGGCAGGTCTACGAGTCATCTCTCGTTGAAGCGGGAATCCCACGGCTTTAGTCGTGGGAGGGTCAAAGATGAGCTCTTCAGTGCTTGATATTAAAATGATGTAGTGTTATATCAAAAGATATAGTTATCAAAAATATAGTCATCTGTATAATTGTGGATAACTATAATAAGAAATTGTTTTCTTTTTCATATTTATTTATAGTATTCTGCAAAATATTAAATTTGAAAAGGTCAAATGCTCAAAAAACGCGGTGTCAAGCAGTCAAAAAGGAGGGGTAACAATGGAAGAGAAGAAATCATTTAAAGATGCCAGACAATTACAGGATGAGGAAATAAAGAAAAAGCTGGGGAAGATCAAACATAAGCTTATGGTAATGAGTGGAAAAGGAGGGGTTGGAAAAAGCAGTACTGCTGCCTACTTGGCCGTTTTATTATCCAAGAAAGGCTACAAAGTAGGGCTTATGGATATAGATCTGCATGGCCCAAGTATTCCAAGACTATTAGGACTTAAAAGCGGGATTATGCCTGCGCCTACACCTGGAAAGGCTTTTCCTGCTCGGTTGTCTGAAAACTTAGAAGTAATTTCCATAGAAGTTCTTATGGGAGAAGATAAAGATATAGCTACTATATGGAGAGGTCCTATAAAGATAGGGGTTATAAGACAATTCATTGCAGATATTGAATGGTCAGATCCTGATTTTCTTATTATAGACTCTCCTCCTGGTACAGGAGATGAGCCTCTGACCGTGGCTCAGACCATTCCTGATTCAAAGGCAATTATTGTTACTACACCTCAAGAGATTTCGCTTGCAGATGTAAGAAAGTCTATAAATTTTTGCCAAAAAGTGAACATGCAGATTTTGGGTATTATTGAAAACATGAGCGGCTTTGTGTGTCCTTACTGTGGAAAGGAGATAGATCTGTTTAAGAAAAGAGGGGGCGAGGAAGTAGCAAAGGCAAAAGGACTGACCTTCTTAGGCAGACTCCCTCTTGATCCAAATGTGGTAGAAGCAGGAGATAGAGGGGATATATCTTTTTTGGATAACAAAGAGCTTGCCTTTACAAAGGCAATCACAGAGATAGCAGATAAAGTGGAACAACTATGTATGAAAAAGGACATACATTAGAAAGGTAATTTTCTTGATAAAATCTTCAAATACCCTATAATACTTTAAAAAACTAACTTAATGGGGATGGCATGACGCAAATAGAGGCCGCCAAAAAGGGTATTGTTACCCCTGAAATGCAGGAAATAGCTAAGAAAGAGAGGATTTCTGTAGATGTGCTTTTAAAGCATGTAGCTGAAGGAAAGGTGGTAATTCCATGTAACAAAAGGCACAGCGGGCTTATTCCATGTGGTATTGGTAAGGGCCTCAGGGTAAAGATAAATGCTAATATCGGCGCATCTTCTGATAGAGCAATTCTTGAAGAAGAACTTCGGAAACTGGAAGTAGCAATAAAGGCAGGTGCTGACACAGTTATGGATTTGTCTACTGGCGGGGATTTAGATACATTCAGAAGGGCTATAATAAAAAATTCTTCGGTGCCTGTAGGAACAGTCCCAATATATCAGGCAGCAATAGAGGTGGCAGAAAAGAAAGGTGGTATAGTATTTCTTACAGTGGATGAGATATTTGAGGTAATAGAAAGACAGGCAGAAGATGGGGTTGATTTTATGACAGTGCACTCTGGTTTGACTTTGAAAGGGCTTGAGCTGTTAAAAGAGCAGGGAAGGGTTACAAACATAGTAAGCAGGGGTGGATCATTTTTGACTACTTGGATGCTCTATCATGAAAAGGAAAACCCTCTTTATGAACATTATGACAGGCTGTTAGAGATAGCAAAGAAGTATGACATTACATTAAGTCTTGGAGATAGCCTCAGACCAGGCTCTATAATGGATGCAACGGACAGAGCACAGATTCATGAACTTATAATATTGGGCGAACTTGTAAGAAGAGCAAGAGAAAGCGGGGTTCAAGCAATGGTAGAAGGGCCTGGGCATGTGCCTTTAAATCAGATAGAGACAAACATAAAGATTCAGAAAAGCCTGTGTGAAGGTGCTCCTTTTTATGTGTTAGGCCCAGTTGTTACGGATATTGCTGCTGGATATGATCATGTGGCTTCAGCTATTGGTGGAGCAATTGCAGGGGCATGCGGAGCTGATTTCTTGTGTTATGTTACTCCTGCAGAACATCTATGTCTTCCAGATGTGGAGGATGTGCGGGAGGGGGTCATAGTGGCAAAGATAGCAGCACATGCAGCTGACATTGCAAGAGGGAATAAACTTGCTATTGAAAGAGATAGACAGATGTCTATAGCAAGAGAAAAACTGGATTGGGAAACCCAGATAAGGTTAGCCATTGATCCTGAAAAGGCAAAAAAATACAGAGAAAAGTTTCCTCCTTCTGAAAAAGAGGTGTGCACAATGTGTGGGAAATACTGTGCTATAAAACAGGTAAGGGACTTTTTTAGAGGAAAGAAAAAATGAAAAGAATTTCGGTTGTATTTTTATTTATAATCTGTTTTATCTTTTCAGGGTTTACTTATGCAGATAGCAAAACCCTTAAGCTTGAAAGCCCGGCATTTCAGAATGGGCATAGGATTCCTAAAAAATACACATGTGATGGCGAAGATATCTCTCCTCCACTTAAGTGGAAGGGAGTGCCAGCAGGAACAAAAAGCTTTGCTCTCATATGCGATGATCCCGATGCACCTATGGGGACATGGGTTCATTGGGTCTATTACAACATCCCAAAAGAAGTGAGAAGTTTTCCAGAAAACATACTACCAGAAGAAAATCCAGCCATAGGAGGAACACAGGGGCTGAATGATTTTAAAAAGATAGGATATGGCGGACCATGTCCTCCATGGGGAACACACAGATACTTTTTTAAACTCTATGCCTTAGATGATATGCTAGATCTGCCAGCAGGGCTTACTAAGGATCAGCTTTTGAAAGTTATAAGTGAACATATCATAGATAAGGCCGTGCTGATGGGGATATATTCCCGTTAAGTTCAAAGCAGTATTTGTCAACCTTATCTTCTAAGGGCACAGGATACTGGCCAGTAAAACAGGCAAGACAAAGTTTTTCTTCAGGTATGGTGGTTGCTTTAACGAGGCTTTCCTTAGATAAATAACCAAGACTATCTAATCCTAAAAATTTCTCTATTTCTTTTACGGACTTTGTAGCTGCTATAAGTTCTCCTTTTGTAGAAAAATCTATTCCATACACACATGGATAACAATGTGGAGGACAGCTTACAAGCATATGAACCTCTTTTGCACCAATTTCTCTCAATGTCTTTACCCTGAGCTTAGCGGTTGTTCCTCTTATTATAGAGTCTTCAATTATTATTACTCTTTTACCAGCTATAAGCTCTTTTACAGGGTTTAGCTTGACTTTTACTCCAAAGTCTCTCATGCTCTGAGATGGCTGTATAAATGTTCTTCCTACATAATGGTTTCTTATCATTCCCATCTCAAAAGGAATACCGGAGGCCTGAGCATAACCGATTGCTGCATAGTTTCCTGAATCAGGAAATGGCATCACAAGATCCGCATCTATTGGATATTCTTTGGCTAAAAGCATCCCCTGTCTTTTTCTGAACATATAAACATTTTCTCCAAATACCATACTGTCTGGTCTGGCAAAATATATGAGTTCAAATATGCACTGGCTTATCTTAGCATTTATTCCTGATTTTATACTCCTTAGTCCTTTTTCATTTATTATTAAAATCTCTCCTGGCATTATGTCCCTTATATATTTTGCTTCCACTAAATCCAATGCACAGGTCTCTGAGGCAATCACATAACTGGAATTTATCTTGCCAAGACACAATGGTCTGAATCCATTAGGGTCTCTTATAGCGATAAGAGAGTCCTCTGTCATTATAACCAAGGAATACGCACCTTTTATCCTCTTCATGGTTTTTAATATGGCATTTTCAATTCCATTTCTCAGCTCTTTTACTATAAGATGCAGAATGATCTCGCTGTCCATGGTAGTTTGAAATATAGAACCTCTTTTTTCCAATTCTTTCCGGAGTCTTACTGCATTGACCAAATTTCCATTGTGAGCAATGGCAAAGGACTTTCCTGAATAATGCACACAAAAAGGCTGGGCATTTAAGAGCAGAGAAGAACCAGTAGTGGAATATCTTACATGCCCTAAGGCAATATGACCTTTTAATTTGCTCAGTATCTCTTCATTAAAAACATCATGAACAAGCCCCATTGCCTTGTATTCAGATATACTTTTTCCGTCAGAGCTTACTATACCAGCGCTTTCTTGCCCTCTGTGTTGAAGTGCATAAAGACCAAAATAGGCCAGCTTTGCTGCTTCTGGATGATTATATACTGCGAATATCCCGCACTTCTCTTTTGGATATACTGAGAGCATATCTTTTTGAGATATCCTCATGATATTCCTGCAGACTCCTTACTGAAAGTCCTTTATTTCTCATTGCCTTTATAGCCTTTACAGTGGCTTTTGCTCCCGCAATAGTAGTTGTGTAAGGGACTCCAAATGCCACTGCAGCCCTTCTTATATAAAAGGCATCGGTTACAGCCCTTTTTGTGCTTGTGGTGTTTATAACAAGGTCTATCTCTCCATTTTTTATCATATCTATAACATTGGGCCTTCCTTCATCTAATTTCTTCACCATTTTGTTTGGAATCCCATGTGCTGACAGAAAAGAAGAAGTCCCTTTTGTGGCTAAGATCTTAAATCCCATATCGCATAAGCCAAAAGCCACTTCCAAAGAGGCCATTTTATCTTCATCTCTTATACTCATAAATACTGTTCCGTTCAAAGGCAGTTTTTGTCCTGCTGCTAACTGTGCTTTTGCAAAGGCAAGGGCAAATTCCTTATCTATTCCCATAACTTCTCCTGTAGATCTCATTTCAGGCCCAAGTATTATATCGACCTCAGGGAATCTATCAAATGGAAAGACAGATTCCTTTACACATATATGAGGGGGAATCACCTCTTCTGTAAGGCCAAGTGACTTTAAACTATGTCCCATTATTACCTTTGTTGCAAGCTTAGCTAATGGGACCCCTGTGGATTTGCTCACAAAAGGTATGGTTCTGGATGCTCTGGGATTTACTTCAAGCACATACACTATCCTATCTTTTACAGCAAATTGTATATTCATAAGGCCTATTACATTAAGTTCCTTTGCTATGGCCTTTGTCTGCTCTTTTATTTCTTCTATTATATCCTTTTCCAAGGATATAGGAGGAAGCACACATGCACTATCTCCACTGTGTATGCCTGCCTCTTCAATATGCTCCATTATTCCACCAATTATAGTGATATCTCCGTCAGATATGGCATCCACATCTATCTCTGTGGCATCTTCTAAGAATTTGTCTATAAGAACAGGCTTTCCAGGAGAAACCTCCACCGCGCTTTTTATGTAATATTCTAAATCTTCTCGATCATACACTATTTCCATTGCTCTTCCACCCAGCACAAATGAAGGTCTTACTAACACGGGATATCCAAGCTTTTCTGCTATCTCTATTGCTTCTTTCTCATTTGTGGCTATTCCATTTTTTGGCTGAACAAGTCCAAGTTTATTCAGAAGATGTTGAAATCTTTCTCTGTCTTCTGCTCTGTCAATACTGTCAGGAGATGTTCCCAGAATCTTTACACCTGCATCCTCTAAAGAAACCGCAATATTTAGGGGAGTTTGACCTCCAAACTGGACAATAACACCCATTGCCCCTTCTTGTTCAACAATGTTCAGCACATCCTCGGTGGTAAGAGGCTCAAAATATAGCTTATCAGATGTGTCATAGTCTGTGCTGACCGTTTCTGGATTGCTGTTTACCATGATGCTCTCTATTCCAAGCTCTCTTAAGGCAAAAGATGCCTGCACACAGCAATAATCAAATTCTATGCCCTGACCAATCCTGTTTGGGCCAGCTCCCAGAATTACTACTTTTTTCTTATCAGATCTTCTGATCTCGTTTTCCACTTCATAGGTAGAGTAGTAATAAGGGGTATAGGCTTCAAACTCTGCTGCACATGTATCCACGAGTTTGTAAACAGGTTTTACTCCTTTTTTCTCTCTTATACGTCTTATGTCTGATTCTGTACATCCGTATATATCTGCCAAGTATTTGTCAGAAAAGCCGTATGATTTTACAGTATGAAGGAATTCTTTATCCCACATATCCGGAGTATTTCTCATCTTAGCTAAGTTTCTCAGTTTTGTTTCTAACTGGTATATCTGGAATATGTGGTATAAAAACCAAGGATCTATATATGTAAGCTTGTGAACCTCATCTATGGAGAATCCCTTGTGAAATGCTTCGTATATATAGAAAAGTCTTTTGGAATTAGGATTTATCAGACCTTTTCTTATCTCCTCCTCACTAATCTTTGTGAATGGGCCAAAACCGAACTTGTTTATCTCTAAGGATCTTATGGCCTTATGAAGTGCCTCTTTGAAGGTTCTTCCAATGGCCATTGTTTCTCCCACTGATTTCATGGAGGTATTCAGCAGGTCCTTTGACCCATGAAATTTCTCAAATGCCCATCTCGGAATCTTGACCACACAATAGTCTATGGTGGGTTCAAAAGAGGCTTTTGTCTCTTTTGTGATGTCATTTGGTAGCTCATCCAAGGAGTATCCAATAGCAAGCTTGGCAGCGATTTTTGCAATGGGGAAACCAGTAGCCTTGGAAGCAAGGGCAGAGCTTCGGGATACCCGGGGATTCATCTCAATTACCATCATATCCCCATTTTCTGGATTTATGGCAAACTGTATGTTTGATCCACCTGTCTCAACCCCTATTTCTCTTATGATTGCAATTGCGGCGTCTCTCATTCGCTGATATTCCTTGTCAGTTAAGGTCTGAGCAGGAGCAACAGTTATGCTGTCTCCTGTGTGTATGCCCATGGGATCAAAGTTTTCAATGGAACATATTATTACTACATTGTCTTTGTAGTCCCTCATTACCTCCAGTTCATATTCTTTCCACCCGATTAGGGATTCCTCAATTAAGATTTCTGATATAAGACTTGCATCAAGTCCAGCTTTTGCGATTATTTCTAATTCTTCTCTATTATAAACAACTCCGCTACCCGTACCCCCCAAGGTAAAGCTGGGTCTTATTATCAGTGGATAACCTATCTCTTCTGCTGCCTCTCTTGCCTCTTGCATGTTTCTGGCTATCCTGCTCTTAGGGATCCTGAGACCTATTTTTTCCATTGCACTCCTGAACTCTTCCCTGTCTTCTGCTTTATGTATGACAGGTATAGAGGCACCGATCATTTCCACTTTTAATTCCTCTAATATGCCTGTCTCAGCAACCTTTACTGCTGTATTAAGCCCTGTCTGTCCACCAAGGGTTGGAAGAATAGCGTCAGGTCTTTCCCTCTGAATCACCTTTATAGTAGATTCAGGGGTAATGGGTTCTATGTATGTATGATGTGCCATTTCAGGATCTGTCATGATAGTGGCAGGATTGCTGTTTATAAGAACCACTTCATAGCCTTCTTCTTTCAGGGCCTTGCATGCCTGTGTTCCTGAATAATCAAACTCACATGCCTGTCCTATTATTATTGGGCCAGAACCTATTATAAGTATCTTTTTTATGTCTGTTCTTCTTGGCATAGGATGCTTATCTATCCATAAGTTCTATAAAAATGTCAAATAGGTAATTAGCATCGTGTGGGCCTGGAGAGGCTTCAGGATGATACTGCACAGAAAAGGCAGAAAGCCTTTCATGCATAATTCCCTCAAGTGTATCGTCATTTAGATTTATATGAGTAATCTCTACTTCCTCTGGTAAAGTGCTTGCATCCACACAGAAGCCATGATTTTGAGAGGTAATCTCTACTCTGCCTGTTCTTAAATTTTTTACTGGTTGATTTGCCCCTCTATGCCCAAACTTAAGTTTATAGGTTTTTGCACCAAGTGCAAGAGAAAGCAACTGATGACCAAGACATATTCCAAATATTGGTCTTTTCCCTAACTGGGATCTTATAGTCTCTATGGCATAGTGTAAAGGGGCTGGATCTCCTGGCCCATTGCTTAAAAAAAGTCCGTCAGGTTCGAGCATATCTATGGTTTCAAAATCAGTATATGCGGGCAAAATCAAGATACTGCAATTCCTCTGTTCCAAGCATCTCAATATATTATATTTTATTCCATAATCCATAGCTATAACCTTAAATCTTTTGTTATCAGGCCATTTAAAGTTTTGAATATCCTCTGGCACAGCTTTTCCATTTTCCCAAAGCAGTGCTGTTTTATGAGTTACTTCCTTTACCAGATCTCTTCCTTTTATGTTAGGTGCATTTTTCGCCTTTTGCACCAAGGAGTCAGGGTCAAGGTCATAGGTAGAAATAGCTCCTTTCATGGCTCCCTGAAGTCTTATATGCCTTGTAAGAGCTCTTGTATCTATCCCCTCTATTCCCGGCACATCCCACCTCTTCAGGTAGTCTGCAAGGCTCATTTTAGATCTCCAGTTGCTCGGATATTCCTGATATTCTTTTACAACAAACGCAGTGACCTGAACCTTTTCTGATTCTATATCTTCATAATTGGTTCCATAATTACCGATAAGAGGGTAGGTCATAGTAACTATCTGGCCACAATAAGAAGGATCTGTGAGTATCTCCTGATACCCTGTCATACTTGTATTAAATACGACTTCTCCTGTGACCTCACAAGGACCTGTAAAGGAACGTCCCCAAAAAATTGTGCCGTCTTCTAATGCAAGAAGTGCCTTCATTTTGTCCTGCTATTTTTTAAGTTGTAATTATCCGCATAATTGCGGATAATTATAGTAATAAATTGTTTTCCTTTATAGTATTCTGCAAGATTTGATATTTTGCGGAATACTATAATACTGTGTTGTCGTCAAGAAAAAGATCTCTCATCGGGAATCAGAAAATGCAATATAATACTAAGACTATTTTAAAATTTTTCTAAAGAAAAATTTTTATTGAATCTTTTACAGTAAAAAAGATAGTGTGGATAATAGATTCCCACGCTAAAATTTATAAGGTGAATGCATAATTTAGTGTTGGTATTATACATTATAAAAAATATTTACAGAATAGTATCGATGTTAGTTCCTGCACCTAGTGTAGGGGCTATGGGTGGCCAAAAACCGCCAGGTGGGGCTGGCCATCCTGAAGAGGCGGAATACAAATACCTCACCCAAAATTGCACTAATGTGCAGTTTTGTTAAGCAGGTATCTAATTGTTTCATAAATACTATGACTATTTAATTGTAGGTGCAGGCATAGTTGGTTTAACCATAGCTTATGAACTAATAAAAAGAGACTCAAGTTTATCTATTGCTGTAGTTGAAAAGGAAAATGAGGTTGCAGAGCACGCAAGTGGAAGAAATAGTGGTATCTTACATGCAGGTTTTTATTATACTCCAAATAGCTTAAAAGCAAAATTGACAGCAAAGGGAAATAGATTAATGAAGGAATTTTGTAAGAATCATGGAATTCTGATAAAAGAGACACAAAAAGTTATTTTGTCAAAAAACGAAGAGGAATTAAAAACTCTATATGAGTTAAAAAGAAGAGCAGAAAAAAATGGGATTAATGTAGAAATAATTGATGAAAATGAACTTCAAAAAATTGAGCCTAATGCAAAAACATTTGCAAAGGCTCTTTATTCTCCAACAACTGCCAGTGTAAATCCTAAAATAGTTTGCTTAAAACTTAAAGAAATATTAAAAAGCAAAGGTGTAGATTTTTACTTTAATACTAATTTTTTTAAAACTATTTTCAAATACAAATACCTTATTAACGCTGCAGGAGCTTATGCTGATAAGATAGCTAAGATGTTTGGAAAGGGAAAAGATTTTGTGCTTATCCCTTTTAAGGGTATTTATCTTAAGTATATTCCAGAAGATGAAAAAAGTAGCATAAAAACAAACATATATCCTGTTCCTAATCTTGCTAACCCATTTCTTGGAATTCATTTTACAATTACTTCAGAAGGGATAATAAAGATTGGTCCTACTGCTACTCCAGCTTTTTGGAGAGAAAACTATAAGGGATTTAAAAATTTTAACTTAAAAGAATTTCTTGAAACCATATTTTATGATACAAAACTATTTATCTTAAATTCTTTCAATTTTAGAAAATTAGCTTTTGAGGAGATAAAATATTATAAAAAGGTTAAATTGATCAAAAAAGCTAAAGAGCTTGTTAAAAATCTAAAAGGAAAATTTATCCCTCTACCAGTGGGTATAAGAGCTCAGCTACTGAATATTAAAACAAATCAGCTTGTTCAAGATTTTGTTGTTGAGCATGGTAAAAATTCTATTCATATCTTAAATGCTGTTAGTCCAGCATTTACAAGTAGTTTTGCATTTGCTGAATTTATAGTAGATAAGATTAAAAAAAATAAAGGAGTTAAAAACAGTTCATTTTTCGTAAAATAACTGTTTTTATTCAATAGAGGGCTTATGTGTGATTACCGATGAAGCAGATGAGTCCTTGACAAAATGGGAATGCCTACGTAAAAAGGTGCAAATAAAATTGAGGAAGGCAGACATGGAAATAAAGCTTTTTCGCATAAACCAGCTTAGTGATGCAGAAAAAGAAAAACTAATGCAGAGATCTATGCAGGATGTTGCCTCTATATATGACTATGTGAGAGAGATAATATATGATGTGAGAGATAGAAAAGATAAATCTTTGGTAGAAAGTCTTAAAGAAATAAAAAAAGGGATTTCAGAGGAAGAACTTCTTGTAAGCGAGGAGGAAATAAAACAGGCTTATGAAAAAGTGGATAAAAAACTTGTAGATTATCTGAGAATTGCATCTGAAAACATAAAGAAATTTCATTCTGGTCAGCTTGAAAAAGAACTATGGGCTATTAAAGTATCAGAAGGCATAATAGCAGGAAGACTTGCGAGACCTATAGAAAAAGCAGGCTGCTATGTGCCTGGTGGTATAGCTTCTTATCCGAGCTCTGTTTTAATGTGCACTATTCCGGCAAAAGTAGCAGGTGTAAAAGAGGTGTTTATTGCTACTCCACCGCAGAAAGGGATGAACATTAACCCATTGGTTCTGGTTGCTGCGGATCTTGTCGGTATTAACAGAATTTTTAAAATAGGTGGCCCTTGGGCAATAGCAGCTTTTGCAGTTGGCACAAATGTGATTCCAAAAGTTGATAAAATAGTTGGCCCAGGAAATAAGTATGTAACTGCAGCAAAGATGATTGTTTATTCCTTAGGAATGGTAGATATTGATATGCCCGCAGGACCCAGCGAAGCACTAATAATAGCGGATGAATCTGCTAATCCTGAGTGGCTGGCAGTTGATTTTCTCTCTCAGATAGAACATGATCCTGATTCGTCAGCTATACTTATAAGTACAAGCGAAAAGATTGCTCAAGAGGTAGCTCAAATAATATCAGCCAAATATGAACAGCTCCCAAGAAAAGAGATATATGAGTCGTCACTTTCCAAGTATTCCTACATTCTTATAGCAAAGGACATAGAAGAAGCTGTAGAATTTGCAAATGAATATGCACCTGAACACTTACAGATAGTTACAAAAGAGCCATTTTTGGTGCTTCAGAAAATAAAACATGCTGGTTCCATATTCTTGGGGGCCTATGCTCCTGTTCCAGTAGGAGACTATGCCTCTGGAACAAACCATGTGCTTCCCACTGGAAAAGGAGCAAAAATGTTTTCAGGGCTCTCTGTAGATGATTTTATAAAAAAGCCCACATTCCAGTACATAACCAAAGACGGGCTTGAAAATTTAAAGGATGTGGTTGTAGGACTTGCTAAAGAAGAAGGACTTCCAATGCATGCAGAGGCCGTGAAGGTTAGATTTGATGGATGCGACTGCATTAAAAAGGCTTAAAAATGTAGTAGGAAAAAATGGATACTTAGATTCTACAGCAGATCTACTTTCCTATTCCTATGATGCCACCACAGATTGGCAAGCAGTTCCTGAAATTGTGCTCTTTCCAGAAAATAGAAGACAAGTTTCAGAGATAATGAAAATCGCTTTTGATTTTGAAATCCCTGTAACTATAAGAGGAGCAGGGACAAATGTGAGTGGAGGTTCAATACCAGTATCTGGTGGTATAGTGTTGTGCACTACACGAATGAACAGGATACTGGAACTTAGCAAAGAAAATCTGTATGTTCATGTGGAAGCAGGGGTTGTTTTAAATGACCTATATGAATTTTTGAAAAAACACGGTCTTTTTTTTCCTCCAGATCCTCAGAGTTTTCTTGCAGCCACTGTTGGAGGCTGTATCTCCGAGAATGCTGGTGGCCCATATGCAATAAAATATGGAGTAACCAAACATTATCTCTTGGGTATTACAGCAGTCCTTGCAGATGGAAAGATCCTTGAATTTGGTGGAAGAACCCTAAAGAATGTTGCTGGATACGATTTATGCCAGCTTGTTTGTGGATCTGAAGGCACATTGGCAGTAGTCACTGATGCAATCCTTAGAGTAATACCTTTGCCAGAATATAAAAAGACTATAATAGCTGCTTTTAAAGATATAATAGATGCAGGAGAAATAGTCTCCCAAGTGATTTTAGAAGGGATCATTCCTGCAAAGATAGAACTCATGGACAATTGGATAATAAGAAGAATAGAAGAGTTTAATCCTATTGGCTTGCCTGTTGATTCGGATGCCCTTTTGCTCTTTGAACTGGATGGAGAAAGAGATTCAGTAGAAAAAACAGCTCAAAAGGTCTTTGATATATGCAAAAAAAGCCAATCACTTACAAAGCTGGAGATAGCTGAATCTGAGAGTGATGCAGAAAAGATATGGAATGCCAGAAGAGCTGGATTTTCTGCCATATTCAGCTATGCTCCAACCGTACTGGCAGAAGATATTGTTGTGCCACGCAAGAGATTACCGGAATTGATCCTTAAAATAAGAGAGATCTCAGAAAAATATGATCTCACAATCGTGGTTATAGGTCATGCAGGAGATGGGAACCTGCATCCAAGCGTGCTTACAGACATAAAAAACAGAGAGCATTATGAAAGAGCGCAAAAGGCAGTGGAGGAAATATTTAACTCTGCATTGGAGCTTGGAGGAACCATTTCTGGAGAACATGGAATAGGGCTTGAAAAAAGAAGATTTCTAAAAAAAGCTCTTCATTCTAAACATCTTGAGCTACTCAAAGCAGTAAAAGAAGTATTTGATCCTAAGGGAATACTTAATCCGGGAAAGATATGGTAAAGAGAGGAGCTGAAACATGCATGAAATGTGGTTTCTGCATGTCTGTGTGCCCTGTTTATCTGGTAGATCATGTAGAAACCCATGTGGCACGAGGCAGAAATATGCTCATAAATACTTGGGCAGAAGGTCTTATCCCTCCAATAGTATCTTATAAAGAAGCTCTTTATTTTTGTATCCTATGTGGTAGATGTGAGTCAGTATGCCCTGCAAAGGTTCCAAATGTTGAGATTACCTTAGAAGCCAGAAATTCTCTTGTAAAAAGAAGAGGACTTGGACTTATACAGCAGATTATATATCAACTGCTTCTATACAAAAGAGGATTTCTTGCGGGCCTGTTAAGGCTTATTTCTCATGTTCCTGGATTATCCCAAAAGGATGCGCCTCCACTAAGGCATATTGCTGATTCTTTTTTTCTGTTTTCAAAACCTATCTCTATACCAAAACTTAGGAAACCTTTCCTAAGAGAAAGGATTTCGTCCTTAAAGTCAAAAGAACAATCTAAGGAAATTGCTTTTTTCCCTGGCTGCGCATTTGAATTTATATATCCAGAGGTGGGAGAAAAGATCTTTCACCTTCTCAGGAGCTTAGGTCTAAACATAGAATATCCAGAAGGACTTTTATGTTGTGGATATCCGGTTTACTGTGCAGGAGATAAAAATACAGCAAAAAAAATAGCCCTAAGGAACATAAAGATACTTTCAGACTACAAATTAATTATTACAGGATGCGCTACATGTATGTCTGGACTAAGAGGATACAAAGATTGGTTTGAAGAGACAGATGAATATAAAAGCTTAGCTGAAGATGTTTCTTCTAAGGTAATGGCGCTATCTGAGTTCTTGGCCAATGAAAACTTTACCTTTAGCTCTGAATATTCTGGTTCAATTGTAACATATCATGATCCATGTCATATGAAATGGCATCATGCCATATATGATGAGCCTCGAAAGGTAATAAGTTCAATTAGCAGGATTAAATTTATTGAAATGAAGGATGAAGATATGTGCTGTGGACTTGGTGGTGCATTTGGAATCACACACAGGAATATAAGCTTAGAACTTCAAAGAAAAAAAATTGAATCTATCAAGGAAACCGGTGCCCGGATAGTTGTAACAGAATGCCCTGGATGTATGCTTCAAATAGCAGAGGGTATAAAAAGATTTTCTTTGCCTACACAAGTCCTTCATATTGCTGAACTTTTAATGACAGGCTAAAACCTCCACTTTTCAAAGCGGGATACAGCCCGGAACTCCGAAGGGATGTTAACTTTGAATCAGTATTGGTATAAGATTATATCTAAACTTTCCTAAAGGGTTATTTTAAATCAGTATTGGTTAGTTGTGATTACAAAAATCCACGTCAGAAAGCCCATAAGCTTCAGCTATGGGATGAATGGCGTATCATTCATTATTATAAGCACCATGTTCGAAAAATCTTTTTAAATAGGCTTATATATTC
>Ga0256842_1002117_pt1 | contig 14733 bp, 8 predicted proteins | sample 4559240metaG_FD_185973 | JGI IMG/M metagenome (GOLD analysis project Ga0256842, IMG submission 185973) | Hydrothermal vent microbial communities from Guaymas Basin, Mexico - 4559-240 | ecosystem: Environmental > Aquatic > Marine > Hydrothermal vents | place: Mexico: Guaymas Basin | collected...
CTCGGTAGCCATTTTGAAAATGATGTTTGCCGGAATATCAGGAAATAATGATGCTCCAAATTTTATTTCTTCCAAAAGATTTATACTTCCTGACATTGTGGAATCTGTGCCAATTGTAATATTTACGCCATATTCCAAGCAAGTTTCCAAATCTAATGTTTTACCAATTAAGAACATATTTGATTTTGGACACCAACAAATACTTGTTCCTGCTTCTGCGCATTCTTTTATATTTTCTTTTGTTAATGCGATCCCATGAATCAGCATAGTATTTGGTTTTAGTAAACCGGCAGCTTTGAATTTATCAAAACTTTTATATGCTTCCGGATTTGTTCCTTCCGCAAGATGGATGATAAACGGCATCTTGCCTTCTGTATCCAAATATTCTTCCGAAGCGGATTTGCCACCCCACCAATTGCCCATAGACATCGAATGGCATTGCTTATATTTTTCAATTACTTGAATTGGGAATTTTGTATAATATTCGGGTTTTTGATAGCTAATATGATCTTGAACTATGTGAACTCCTGAAAACAGATTCTTATATGCCCCTAATAAAGTGATTAATTCTGCACGTTTGTCTAATAATTCAAATTTCCCATTACCCTTCCATATTTTGTTTCTTTCCAAAAAAGAGGGGGTAAATTGCATTTCATCTACCCATTTATCCACAGTGTCGTAGGGATTATTTGCTTTCGCAAGTGGATACCAATTTCCTATCAGATGATCATGACTATTGATTAGTGGCGGATATGCAATACTATTTGGTAACTCTATATTTTCTGAATAATTAGATTTTATCTCTACAACGGAATCATTGTGAAATGATTCACTATTATAAACAACTTTCCCAAATTTAATTCTCATATTAATTTACCTAACATAATAAAAGTCTGAAATTCCAAAACACAACACTTATCAATGAAATTAAAAAGATAATTGAGAAAAAAAATGTCAAGATGCAAATGTTTTCACATTTACAATTCTAACGGGGATCGATCAATCTTTCTAATAAAAAATTCAAAAAAAAAGTAGCTCTAAAAAGAGCTACTGCAATTATTTTTCTATGATTATTTTAATTTTTTTATCAATTCCGGGATAACTTCAAAAAGATCACCAACTAAGCCTAAATCTGCTACATTAAAAATCGGAGCATTTGCATCTTTATTAATTGCAATGATATAGTCAGACGACTGCATACCCGCTAAATGCTGGATAGCTCCGGAAATACCGCAAGCGATATAAACTGTTGGTTTGATTGTTTTTCCGGTTTGACCAACCTGATGAGGATAGGAAATCCATTCCGCATCAACAGCTGCACGACTTGCAGCAACGGCAGCATCTAATTGCTTAGCGAGTTCTTCCAAAAGAGCGAAGTTTTCTTTACTCTTAAGTCCTCTACCTCCGCCGATAACATAGTTAGCTTCAGAAAGGTTGATTGTTTGCGTCTCATCAGCAACAAATTCCAAAAATTTAGAATCATCCTTAACGGCAGATAAATCTACATTCTCTTCAATAATTTTACCGGATCTTGAATCATCTTTTTCAAGAGGATCCATCACTTTGTGTCTAACTGTAGCCATCTGAGGTAAATGGTTAGGGGTTTCGATTGTTGCCATGATATTGCCACCAAAAGCTGGGCGAGTTTGTAATAATTGTCCGCTGTTATCATCAATTTCTAAGCTTGTACAATCTGCAGTAAGTCCTGTGTGTAATTTTATTGCTACACGAGGAATAAAAGATCTCCCCATAACTGAAGCACCTGATAATATAATTTCAGGTTTATATTTATCTGCTAATTGATAGAATGCTTCTGCGTAAGTAGTATCTATAAAATCCTTTAACTTTGGATCATCGGCAATAATTACTTCATCAGCACCAAAAGCAATAAGTTCCTTAGCCAAATGTTTTACATCACTTCCCAATAAAACAGCAGTAAGTTTACATTCACGTTTTTCTGCTAATTCTTTCCCTTTGCCTAATAATTCAAAAACAACAGGAGCAATTTCATTATTTTTTTGTTCAGCAAAAACCCAAATGTCTTTATACAAACTTTTATCTATAGCTTTTTGACCACGTTTTCTTATAAAAATAGCATTAACGGGGCAAGCGCTTACGCAAGCACCGCACAAAGTACATTTCTCGGTATCTATTTCTGCAATTCCGTCCACCATTGTGATAGCACCGAAACCACAAACTTTTATACATTGTTTACAACCGATACACTCTTCTCGGATTACTTCTATCATTATAAATCTCCTATGAAACTAACTTATTATGCTAGTTGTGTATTTTTTCTAATTTCGCTGTAAGTTAAAAAAGTTATTATTTGCGTCAAGTTATAATTTATTAAAGAAATGGTAACTGTATAATTTATAGGAAGATAAGAATAAATGTTTAAGGGGAATAACTTTATTTCCTAAAAGAGAAATTTTGGGAAAAGGAATAATTGGTTTTGTTTATATTGATAAGCGAAAAATTTATGCATTATGATTTTCCTATATTATTAAAACCAATAACTTTTCATCGCTTGACAATATTGGAAGCGGAAAAGAATTTCAATCTTCATATAAAAAAAAGAAAAGTAGGTGACAGAATGAAAAAAAATATAATATTTTTAGCGATGATATTTTACGTATCTTTGAATGCTTTCGTAGAAATTTATGATATTCAATTTACAGAAAATCCGGGAGATGATGGCACTTATCCATCTTTATTATTAGGGCAAACAGTAGAAACAGGTGGAATTGTTAGCGGTGTAGATTTTTCTGAAGGAAGATATTTTATTTCTCATCCTGACGGGGGAACATGGAACGGTGTATATGTTTATGATGACGATCATTCTCCGCAAATTGGAGATGAGATAGTTATAACAGGTGAAGTTGTAGAATATTATGGATTTACGGAAATATCTTATGTTAGCAGTTATGAAACTTTATCATCGGGAAATAATCTTCCCGAAGCGATTGAAATAAATTGTTCAGATGTGGAAGAAGAAGCTTATGAGAGTGTTTTGGTAAAAGTTTCTAATATAGAAGTTAATTCTTTATATGATCAATATGGCGGTTGGACAATTAATGATGAAAACTCAAACGCTAATATTGGAACAGGTTTTTTTAGTTTGGAAGAGTATGGATTCCCTTTAATCGAGGATTATCCAATTGCATCAATAATTGGAATTAATAGTTATTCTTGGGGTGAGTTTTATCTTAATCCACGCTCAATAAATGATTTTTCTAGTACAAATGGCGGAATAATAATCTCAGTTGAAAACCAAAATCATTACAGTCAAACTCCAATCTCAGTTCCGATAAATCTATCAGTGTTAACTTCAAATTATTTAGTCAATAGCTTTTCAATTTCTTTATCTTATGATGAAAGCATATTGTCTTATCTTGATTGTAACTCAGATCTTATTGATGAAAATTTGATTGATATTCAGTCTGATTCGGGAAATCTTGTAATTGCTTCTGAGGAAGATTTTAATTTTGGATTAACAGAAAGTTTGTTAAATATTGAATTTTCTGTTCTTAATAGTGGAAATGCCGGAATAGAATTTGAAGAAGCGATAGCCAATAACCAAGAAATATCATATCAGGATGCAGGTGAGATAATTGTCGTGATGGATGTTGAGGGAATAGGCGATACACTTACAACAATTCAAAAACCTATTTTGAATATTCCGGAAATTGTTACTCCCGGAGAACAGTTTGAGATTTGGTGTGCAGCTGAAGAAAACGTTGAAAATTGGCAAGCAGAGCTCGTTTATAAAGATTATCAAATTGCGGTGGATATTGAGCAAGTAGAATATCAACCAATTTTGAAAAGATATATTCTTTCTGCTATTGCCCCTGCTCCAATTTTTTATGAACTTTTCGATTTGCATATTACTGCCGATAGTGCGATCGATGATACAAGCAAGAATGCCGTTCAAGTTGTTTCCCAAGAGCTTGATGATTTTAGTTTTATTCATATTTCAGATACGCACCTTCCAACACATTATTTTTGGGGAGATGATCCTGAATTAGCATTGAATGATAGTTCTGAAATAGAAGATTTCCGCCAAGTTATTAAAGATATAAATATTCTAAATCCTGAATTTGTGATATTTACGGGCGATATTGTAAATGAAGGTGAATTGGAAGATTTTGAAAATGGAAGGTATTATACAAAAGCTCAAAGATTATTAACTGAATTTGAGGTTCCTGTTTATCTGGTTTCCGGAAATCACGATTTGGGCGGATGGTCTAGCACGCCACCTGAAGATGGAACTGCCAGGCGAGATTGGTGGCGTTTTTTTGGATGGAAATGGTTAGCAGAGGAAGATTCACCTTCCAAAACGCAGGATTATTCCTTTACCTATGGCAATAATTATTTTATCGGTATGGAAGCGTATTTGAATTATGATTATTATATGTATGATATCTATGGAAGTCAGAGCTTTATCCCGAATCAAATCGAATGGTTGGATATGGAATTAGCAAATTCAGCAGATTATGAAAATAGAATTATTTTTTATCATTATGATTTTTCTGAAAATATTAACCTAGAGCAAATGGATATTGATATGGCGCTTTATGGACATATCCATAGCAATGACGGCTCTATTAATTACCCGCCATATAATCTTGCCGTTGATTGCGTTTGTGACGAAACTCGTGCCTATCGAGTGATAGATGTAATTGATGGAGAGCTTTCTCCAAGAGAAACTCAATACGCAACCTGGCCTAATGATAATCTTAATGTAACATTTTCTCCTGATAATTCAGGCATGAATTCTGCAGTCACAATCAATATTGAAAATCAATTTGATTCAGATTTTGATAATTGTCTTATCAAAGTAAAAATGCCATTCGATAGCGGGAATATTTCAGCAACTAATTCTAACATCGAACAAATTATTGAATTGGAAAATAAGAAAATAGTATATTTGAAATTTGATTTGGAAGCAAATAGTGAAAAGGAAATTGTTGTTCATGGAAATAGTTCAATCGATAATAATGATCTGGAATTATTAAATTTCCAATGTTTTCCCAATCCTGTAGAAATTGATAAACAAGTTGTAAATATCAGTTTTTCTTTGCCACATTCCATAAACACAGCAGAGTTACAGATTTTTAATTTAAAAGGACAAAAAATTTATTCCGAGCGAAAAAATATAACAGATTTTCATTGGAATGGGAAAGATTTCTTAGGAAAAAATGTAAGCAGCGGAATATATTTTTTTAAAATATTATGTGATGATAAAATATATAAATCAGATAAATTAATGATAATTAAATGATCTATCATTAGGATTCTTTGATGAGGATAGGCAACGTTTTGTTTTATCTGATTTATGAATAGGATGTTATGTGTTATGGATAAAATTATTTCCAAAATGATAATATTCATAAATCTATAATTTCAACCTGCATAAAATTAAAGATATGTTTTATATTTAATATTTGATTGACATTAAAGCAATTTACTAACTTTTTGATTCGAATTCTATAAAAGTTTTGAACAAAAACAACGTACAATTTTATTTTTTATAGAATCGAGAAAGGAGAAATTTTGAAAAATCAAGAATTAATAAGAAACTTTTGTATAATAGCTCATATTGATCATGGTAAATCTACATTGGCTGACCGTTTGTTAGAAGTCACTAATGTTTTAGATGTAAATTCCAGAGCAGAGCAAATATTAGATGATATGGATTTGGAAAAGGAGCGTGGGATTACTATTAAGTCTCATGCGATACGTATGGAATATGATTTTGAAGGGAAAACCTATGTGCTAAATTTGATTGATACACCCGGACATGTGGATTTTTCTTATGAAGTTTCTCGTAGTTTAGCTTCGTGCGATGGTGCTTTACTTTTGGTTGACGCTGCTCAAGGCATTGAAGCACAAACTATGAGTAATCTGTATTTGGCTATGGAAAACGAATTGGAAGTGATTCCTGTGATAAATAAAATAGATTTACCCAAAGCTGATGTAGAAGGAACAGTTCATGATATTGAAGAAAATATCGGGATTCCGGATGAAATGATTTATCGTGTTAGTGCTAAAGTAGGTACCGGCGTAGAAGAACTTTTGCAAGGAATTATAAAAAACATTCCTGCGCCTAAGGGAGATCCTGAAAAACCTGCGCAAGCTTTAATTTTTGATTCCTATTATGATAAATATCGTGGTGTGATTGTACTTGTTAGAATGGTTCATGGTTCATTAAAAAAAGGTGAAGAAATTAAGTTCTTTTCTAATGATAAGAAATATTCTATTGAAGAAATTGGATATTTGGGAATAAAGCAAGAACCGCAAAAAGGTTTGGAAACAGGCGAAGTAGGATATATAATTGCCAATATAAAAGATGTGCAAGAAGCACGAGTTGGTGATACTATTACAACAACTAAAGATGGTTGTAAAGAACCGTTGCCCGGATTCCAAGAAGTAAAACCGATGGTTTATAGCGGGATTTTTCCACTCAATGGTGAAGATTATGAAAACTTACGCGATGCTATGGAAAAATTGCGTTTGAACGATTCCGCTTTGGTTTTTGAACCTGAAGGCTCTATGGCTCTTGGTTTTGGTTTCCGTTGCGGTTTCTTGGGAATGTTACATTTGGAAATTGTAAAAGAACGTTTGTATCGTGAATTTAATGTACCAATTATCACAACTACTCCAAGTGTTACATTTAATATCTTCTTATCAGGCGGAACAAAAAAAGTTATTTATAATCCGGTAGATTTCCCCGATCCTGCCAATATCGATTATATCGAAGAACCGTTTATGGATGTTGAGATAATTGTTCCAAGTGAATATATTGGCAATATAATGAAAATTGTTCAAGAACGACGTGGAATTCAAAAAGACATGCAATATATCGATGAGAAAAGAGCATCCATTCATTATGAAATGCCACTGATTGAGATTATTTTTGATTTTTATGACAAACTAAAATCTGTTAGTCGAGGTTATGCTTCATTAGATTATCAATTTAAAGATTATAGAAGATCAAAGATTGTGAAGGTTGATATTTTGATAAATGGTGATAAAGTTGATGCAATGAGCTTTATGTGTCATGAATCAAAAGCTTACAACTGGGGGAAAGGTGTAGTGGAAAAACTAAAAGAAGTAATTCCAAGACATCTGTATAAAATTGCTTTGCAAGCAAGTATCGGATCTACGATTATTGCAAGAAGCACAATTAGTGCCATGAGAAAAGATGTTACAGCCAAATGTTATGGTGGTGATATCACACGTAAAAGAAAATTGCTTGAAAAACAAAAGCAAGGTAAGAAGAGAATGAAGGAGATCGGTTCTGTGCAAGTTCCGCAAGAAGCATTCTTAGAGGTATTGAAAGCAGACAGAAGCTAATAACTTTTGTGAGATACATAGATACACAAAAAAAATATTTGGAGGTTTTATGGTTCCTATTTATTGGTATATAACACCTATTGGTGCTGTATTAGCGTTGATTTTTGCTTACATCTTATTCAAAGGAGTGAAGAAAGAGCCGGCGGGGAATGAGCAAATGATAAAAATTGCTCAATATGTTCGCGAAGGAGCTTTTGCTTATCTTAGGCAGCAATATCGTGGGGTTATTATATTTTTTATTTTTGCTTTTATAGTTTTTAATATTATGGCTTGGGGACTTCATGTTCTCCATCCACTCATTCCATGGGCATTTATATCCGGAGGTTTCTTTAGTGGACTTGCAGGTTTTATTGGAATGAACACTGCTACTCTTGCTTCAAATCGTACAGCTCAAGGAGCTTCAGTAAGCCTTAATAAAGGTTTGAAAGTTGCTTTTCGTGCTGGTGGTGTGATGGGATTGGTTGTTGTAGGTTTAGCTTTAATAGATATTTCAGCTTGGTTTTATGGTCTTAGATGGTGGAGTCAAACTCATCCTGAGATGACTTTACAAACTATTACTGTGATTATGCTTAGTTTTGGAATGGGTGCTTCTACTCAAGCATTATTTGCTCGTTTAGGTGGTGGTATTTATACAAAGGCTGCTGATGTTGGAGCTGATTTGGTAGGGAAAGTTGAAGCAGGAATTCCTGAAGATGATCCTAGAAATCCAGCTACAATTGCAGATAACGTTGGTGATAATGTTGGTGATGTTGCCGGTATGGGAGCAGATTTATATGAAAGCTATGCAGGCTCGATCTTAGCAACTGCAGCACTAGGAATGGCTGCTGTCACTCAGATTTTTGGAGTTGACAGTGAATATGCAATTAATTTTGTAACAGCTCCAATGGTTTTGGCAGGAATTGGTGCATTTCTTTCAATATTAGGGATTTATCTTGTTTCCACAAAAGAAGATGCAGGCATAAAGGAATTGATGTTTGCTCTTAATAAAGGTGTTTATATTAGCTCAGCACTAATTGCTGTTGCAGCTTTCTTTGTTACAAAACTTATGCTGCCGGCTAATATTTATTTCGGAGTATTTTTATCTATTGTAATTGGTTTAACGGCAGGTATTTTAATCGGCTATTTCACCGAACGGGCTACAAGTGATGCATATAAACCAACTCGAGGAATCGCTAAACAAGGTTCATTTGGACCTGCTACTGTAATTATAGATGGTTTAGCTGTGGGAATGCAATCTACTGCTGCACCTGTAATTATTATCGGAATTGCAATTTTAGCTGCATTTAGTGCAAATCATGGTTTTGCACATCCGGAATTAGGACTTTATGGTATTGGTTTTGGTGCTGTGGGAATGTTGGCAACTTTAGGAGTTACTTTGGCAATGGATGCTTTTGGACCAATCGCAGATAATGCTGGCGGAAATGCTGAGATGTGCCATTTGCCTGAAGAAGTAAGAAAACGAACAGATGCTCTTGATAGTGTGGGAAATACAACAGCTGCCACAGGAAAAGGTTTTGCTATCGGTTCTGCAGCTCTTACTGCAATGGCATTGCTTGCTGCATATATTGAAGAAGTTCGAACAGGTTTAATTCTGCATGGTGAGAAATTCTTGGATATCACTATGGCAAATGGAGAATTATTCCAAGTAGAAATTGCAAAAGCTACTATTTCAGATTTTATGTCATATTACCAAGTAAATTTAATGAATCCAAAATTCCTAGTTGGAATTTTTGTTGGTGCGATGGTTTCTTTTGTTTTTGCTGCTCTTACAATGAAAGCTGTGGGAAAAGCTGCGGGAGAAATGGTTGCAGAAGTGCGAAGACAATTTAGGGAAATGCCGGGTATTCTTACCGGTGAGCAAGTTCCTGAATATGCAAAATGTGTTGAAATATCAACAAAAGGTGCTCAACGTGAAATGGTTGCTCCAGCAATTTTAGGAATTCTAACTCCTATTATTGTCGGCCTTGTATTGGGAGTTGCCGGAGTTTTAGGATTATTAGCCGGTGGATTATCTACAGGTTTTGTGCTTGCAATTATGATGAATAATGCAGGAGGAGCTTGGGATAATGCCAAAAAATATGTTGAGTCAGGTCATTTCGGTGGTAAGAATTCAGAAACACATAAGGCTACTGTTGTAGGTGATACTGTGGGAGATCCATTTAAAGATACTGCCGGTCCATCTATTAACATTCTTATTAAATTGATGAGTATGATTAGTATTGTTTTTGCAGGCATGATTGTTGTTTATTCTCCGGCTATCCAAAAATTGTATAGCAACTCTAAGAAATTGGATAATACTCATATCGAGCAGAAAATAGATTCAGTTAAATAATTAGTTATCTAACTATTTAAAAAAAACCTTGCCGAGTTGTTTTGCTTGGTAAGGTTTTTGTTTTTTGAAAGGAGAAATTAATGAAGAGCTATATCCTAAAAATTATTATCTGTATAATAGTTTTTGTTTCTCAGATTAATCTGAATGCAAAAGTTGCATTAGTGCTTTCCGGTGGAGGTGCTAGAGGAATAGCTCATATTGGAGTATTAAAAGTTATAGATGAATTGGATGTAAAGATCGATTTAATCACCGGAACCAGTATTGGTGCTGTTATTGGGGCTTTGTATGCACAAGGATATTCCGGGGAAGAAATCGAGAAAATTATTCTAAGTAAACATTTTCAAGATATTTTAGACGATAAAATTTCTCGTGAGAATCTTTATATTGGCGAGAAGAGATGGCTGCCAAATAGTAATATATTTTTTGAATTAGATGATAAATTTCTTCCCAGTTTACCAAAATCAATAATCATTGGGAATAGATTAACAAACAATTTCTTTGACTATTATTTTCCTAGTAAAAATTTAGATAGCTTTGATAATTTGCCAATTCCATTTCGGGCTGTTGCTACCAATATTGTTAGCGGGAAATTAAAGGTTTTTGATTCAGGGAATTTGCATGAAGCTGTTCGTGCTTCGATGTCTGTTCCTTCCATAATTTCTCCATTTAGATTGGGAGAAGATCTTTATGTAGATGGTGGGGTAAGATCTAATTTTCCCACTGAAATTGCAGATGAAAATGATTGTGATACAATTATTGGAGTGCGCGTAAATACCGGCTTAAGAGATGAAAGCCAATTGCAAACTCTTTTACAGATCTATGATCAAACATTAAACATTAGCATTAATGATAATGTAAATGCTTCAACAAAACTTTGCGATATTCTTATTACTCCTGAATTGGAAAATGTATCGACATTTAATTTTAAAAATAGAGTTGAAACTATACGACAAGGTGAGATTGCAGCTAAAAAAGTTGTTGCTGAATTAGATAAATTGCCTAAAAAAAAGCATGAGATTGAGCATAATGACATTGATGTTATTGAGTTTGCGAAAATTGATGTTAAAGGAAACAAATATCTTAGTAAAAGCAAAATTAAAGAACTTGTAAACTTGAAGACAGGTGTGAGCTATAAAAAACAAGAAATCCTTAATGCTCTTGATTTAGCTTATTCGTCTAAACTTTTTGATGTGATATATCCTGTAATTTCCCAAAATGGGGATACTTTGACAATAAAGGTAACCGAAGCGAAACGAAAAAAATTGGAAATAGGAGTAGCTTACAATGAAGTAGATCAGCTTATTGTTAGCTCTACTATGGAAATGAATAATGTTTTCCAAAAAAATTCTAAATTCTTAGCTAATATTAAATTGGGTGGTAAACAGGAAATAAATATTGATTATGTGAAAAATTACGGCAAACTTTATGGTGCTTATTATCGCATTTTCCCGTATGCTCGCGAATATGAAACTTTTACATATAATATTGAACATGAAGTAGAAAAAAGTGTAGTTACTGCTGAATTTGGAGCAACTGCCGGTTTAGGGGTTTTCACCAAAGATTTGGTTCTGGAATTTTATGGCTATGCAATTAAAAATGAACATTATCAACATATAGCAGAATTCCAAGATGAGGAATATTATTCAGATGGTTTTGGTTTAAAAATATATCACGAAAGTTTAGATGATCTGATTTTTCCAACGCGTGGCGGGAAAATTTTTAGTAAAATATCCTTAGATAAAGATTATCTTTTTAATGAATTGGATAACTACGATCTATTTGTAGATTTGCTTTTAGCTATACCATTGCACAATTTCTCCATTAAATACGGCTTGCAATATGGTAATCTTCATTCAAAACTTGTTACTGAATTTTCTCCCAATAATATTGGTGGTATTGATAGTTTTTGGGGACTGAAACCAAATGAAATGAACGCTTCGATTTACCAAATAAATCGTTTTGCTGTCGGGTATAATTTTAAGAAGAAGTTTTTTGTTGATCTTCAGTATAATTCTCTTAATTTTGGCGGAGTTGATGAATTTCTGGAAACAGGTGAAGTAGAATTATTGCACGGAGCAGGATTATGTCTTGGTTGGAAGAATAAATTACTTCCTGTTCGTTTAGCATTTGCAGTAGATGAGAATAAAGAAGATTTCTTTTATTTTTCTATCGGATACCAATTTGATAAGTTCTTTTTTTCAAGAAAATAAGTTTTTAGCAGAAAGTTTATTAAACTGCTAAAAATGACTTGCAAAAAAAAGTCTCTCCCTTATTTTGTCTTATGTTACTAAAAAAATAATAAATGATGAGGTCATTATGAATAAATATGATGAAAAATATGCTGTAATCCCGGTTAGGGATATGATTGTTTTACCAAGAACTATTACTCCGTTGTTAATTGGAAGAAAAGCTTCCGTTGGTGCTGTAGATTTTGCTTTAGGAACAGATAGGAAAATAATTTGCGTTACACAAAAGAATTTCGTTGAATCTGATGATGATCCCAAAGCAAAAGATATCTATCGTATTGGAACGGTTTGTAATATTCTCCAATACTTGAAATTGCCTAATGGCAATATTCGTCTTTTAGTTGAAGGTGAAGAAAGAATTAAAGTTGAAAGATTTACCAGAACTAATGCGTATTTAGCAGCTAATATCAGCTATTGGGATAAAGAAATCCCGGATAATCAAATGGAAATTGAAGCATTGGTAAGAGTTTTTAAGAAAAAATATATGATATATATTAGTATGAATAAAAACATTCCCAACGCTGCTAAATCATTAGTTGATGAAGAAAATATTGATATGGTAGAATTTTTCTATGCTGCGTTGGCAAATATTCATGTTTCGGTTGAAAAAAAGCAAAGAATTTATGAAGAAAACAGTTTGCTCAAATCCTTCCAAAATTTATATGAAATATTATTGCAAGAGATAGAAATTCTGAATTTAGAAAATAAAATTGATGCAACTGTGAAACATAAACTAAACAAAATGCAACGAGATTATTATCTGACAGAGCAGATGAACGCAATAAATAAAGAGCTTGGTATAAATAAAGGAGAAGAGCACGATTATATTAGGCTTAAGAAGAAATTGGATAGTTTAAATTTGTCTGAAGAAGCGAGAAAAAAAGCTAATGAAGAGTTAAGTAAACTATCTCGATTAAATACTAGTTCACCGGAATATTCTGTTGTTCATACATATTTAACATGGATTACCGAGCTTCCTTGGGCTGAACCAGAAATGAAAGATTTTACTTTGGGATCAGCAAAAGAAATTTTGGATACCGATCATTATGGATTGGACAAAGTTAAAGATAGAATATTGGAATATTTAGCAGTAGTAAAGCTTGCTGAAAAAGTAAAAGGTCAGATTCTTTGCTTTGTGGGACCTCCGGGAGTTGGCAAAACTTCATTGGGAAAATCAATCGCTCGCGCAATGGATCGGGAATTTATCAGATTATCCTTAGGTGGAGTTCGTGATGAGGCAGAAATTCGAGGTCATAGAAGAACGTATGTTGGTGCACTTCCGGGTGTGATTATCCAAAGTTTGAAAAAAGCCGGAACGAAAGATCCACTAATCATGATGGATGAGATTGATAAGATGAGCCTAGATTTTCGAGGAGATCCTGCTTCTGCCTTATTAGAAGTGTTGGATCCTGAACAAAATGATACTTTCCGAGATCATTATTTAGATTTTGATTTTGATCTGTCTCAGGTTATTTTTATCACAACAGCCAACACATTAAGCTCAATACCGGGACCACTTCTCGATCGTATGGAAATTATCGAAGTTCATGGATACACAGCTTATGAAAAGATAAATATCGCGACTAAACATTTAGTTCCAAAAGTTCTAAGAGAACACGATCTAAGTGATAAAATTGATGTGAAATATAATAAATCAACATTGGAAGCTTTAATCAAAGAATATACTCGTGAAGCCGGAGTGCGTAATCTTGAAAGACAAATTGCCAAGATTTTAAGAAAAATTGCACGAGAATATTTAGAAGGTAATATATCTAAGAAAGTAACTGTTAAAAAATCAGATCTCGAAAAATATCTTGGAATTCCAAAACATCTTTATTCTGAAGTTAATCGTGAAGATAAAGTTGGTGTAGTTACAGGCTTAGCATGGACTCAGTTCGGTGGAGAAACTTTGCAGATTGAAGTGATAAAAATGGATGGAACAGGAAAATTGAAATTAACCGGACAATTGGGAAATGTGATGCAAGAATCTGCTCAGGCAGCATATAGTTATGCAAGGTATCATGCGGAAGAATATGGTATCGATCCTGATTTCTATAAAGATACTGATCTGCATTTGCATATTCCGGAAGGTGCTATTCCCAAAGATGGTCCTTCTGCCGGTGTAACAATGACAACTGCAATTGTCTCAATTTTATCGGGTAAGAAAATAAAAGCGAATTTGGCAATGACAGGAGAGATTTCTCTTTCAGGAGATGTTTTACCTATTGGAGGATTAACAGAAAAATTAATCGCTGCCAAACGCGCAAAAATTACCAATATCATCATTCCTAAGAAAAATAAACCTAGTTTAACTGAAATTCAAGATGAGATAAAAAAAGGCTTGAATATTATGCTAGTAGATAATTTGGCAGAAGTTCTGCAATATGCGTTGATCTGATGAATTTTAAGCAGATAGATCAGAAAAAACTTAATGATGGAAGCTTGCGGATTCTGCTTGAAGTAGAAACAAGCCAATTAATGTATTTGGGATATTTCCTAGAATCATTGGAAGGATTTTGTAACTATACTACGCCGGTTCGTAAAGAACCAATTTTGCAAGTAGATATTGTTCCCGATTATATTGAAGATACTTTACGGATCTTGGAATTTCTAAAAGATTGGAAATTAGAAAATTATAGATAAGGATTTGAAAAAAATGAAAGTAGAAATGATTATTTTTAATGCTAAGGAATTACTTACATTAAAAGGTAAAGCAAAAGTTCGTAGTGGTAAAGAGATGAGCGAACTTGGAATTATCCATGATGGCGCTGTGGCAATTGATGGCGGAGAAATTAT
>Ga0256842_1002119_pt1 | contig 14723 bp, 10 predicted proteins | sample 4559240metaG_FD_185973 | JGI IMG/M metagenome (GOLD analysis project Ga0256842, IMG submission 185973) | Hydrothermal vent microbial communities from Guaymas Basin, Mexico - 4559-240 | ecosystem: Environmental > Aquatic > Marine > Hydrothermal vents | place: Mexico: Guaymas Basin | collected...
GTGTAACAGAGATGTTTTCAACCGTTGCTTGAATCTGATTTTGGACAGAACCCAAATCGCTCCTAACCTTATCAAGGTCGGATAGGGCGGATTGTGTAATCTTTAGTGCAAGCTCAGCGCCTGTTTGGGTTTTGACATCTACATCAGCAAGGTTTTTGTTTGGCGCTATATTTCCTGAACCTAACCCAGCAACATCTGTGTGATTTCCGCTTATTGTTATATTATCGAAACTTGTTAGTTCGATTTGCCCATGATTGGAGTTGTTGGCAAGATAGTATAGACTACTAGCATGAGCGGCAGTTCCAAGCCCTAAGAACTGCAAATGACTTGCAGCAGCTTGGCCATTAGATACGTATATGTTTAAATCTCTACCATCAAGAGCTTGAATTACCAAGTGATGATTTCCACCTGTAGATACATAACTTGCTCTAAGTTGGGTTACAGTATTAATTCCACTAGCTGTAAGAGCGGCATTTATTGCTGTAGCTGCAGAAGCAGCAGAGATGTCAGCTGCCAATTGTATATTGATGCCATTTAGATAAAAAGACATTGCATCGTGTATAGAAACTGCATTTCCACCTATGCTGGTGATTTTCGTTGATAATCCTGTAATAGTAGCAGCTTGCCCACTTACTTTAACAGATATATTTCTTCCGTCGGCTGCTGTTAAGATAAGTTTGTTGCTTGAATCCAGTGAAGCAACGACACCCGTTTGCTCCTGGAATTCATTTATCCTATTTACTAAAGCTCCGTCTGCATCCCCAGCTCCTACGTTAATTTGACCTATATTAACACCATTTATTAATAGGTCGCCAGAGTTTATTGTTCCTGCCTGGACTGCAGCATTTCCAGTAACGGATGTTCTTGCTGTTGCTTCTACTCCACCTGTTTGAGATTTGACAGAGTTGATTGCTGCTGCCATTGTTTTTGCATCAATCTGCTGTTGCTTGTTTATACCTGCTGCCAAATTTCCTACACTAATGTTATTTATCTTGAGATCATCAGCTTTAAGCTCATTCAAGTGTGTATATTGATTATATTGAAGATAATCAGTGGTAGTGCTTCCTTCCGTTTTGGCATCCATATAACTTCCTTCAATAGTACCGTTTGCAACCCAGCCTATTGAATCTGAATGTGTTCTTTGAGCGCTTATTGAAAGAGTTTGATTCATGTATGCGCCCACATGAACGAGTTTGTTTGTAAATGTTCCGTCAAGCAGGTTAACGCCTTTGTAGGATGTTGTTGTAGCAATATTGTTTAACTCTTCTATGTATTTATTAATGTCAGCTTGAAGTGCCTGTCTTGATGCGCCATCTTCTGTGGCGTTTGCGGCCTGTGTTGCTTTCTGTGCGATTGTCTGAACGATGTCAATAGATTTTTGAAGCGCCATATCTGCAATCTGAATAAGTTTAATTCCGTTGTTGCCGTTATTGATTGCTTGGCCTAAGTTCATTGACTGAAATTTAAGACCGTCTGCAATTGTCATTCCTGCTGAATCGTCAGCAGCCTTTGTAATTCTTAAACCTGTAGAAAGTTTGTTTAAAGATTGAGCTAGCTTATTGTTTGTATTGGTTAGGTTCATAACCGAATATTGTGCGCTAACGTTTGTATTAATTCTAAGTCCCATGATTTCCTCCTTTTTTCTAATTTCACGTTAAACAAAAAACCCAAAACCGAAAAATCCCTTAGGATAAAAAGGGTAAGCATTTCGCTTTCTAAGGCATCACCCCCTTTTGCTACTTAAATTTCAAAGCCTCGATTTAATAATCGGATGCGAAAGATAAAACTTTAGAAAATTTATAAAAAATTCTTGGAATGATAGTTGCTAAATATTTAAGCGGAGGTGATGATATGCTTGAATCAAATAAAAAAGCCATAATGAACAGATATAAAGGGTTATACGAAAAACTTGCTCTTACAAATCAAGATGAGTGTGAAGATATAGAATATAAAGACAATAAATTATATTACAAAGACATAGAAATCGACCAAGATGGAGAGATAAAAGAAAAAGTAAAATCTTTTGATGTTATATTTGTATATGGGACAGGAAGGTTTAATCTGATAAAAAAATTAAGAGAAAAGTTTAAAAAAACCCTTATTATTGCTATAGAATTAAATCTATGCACCTTCAAAACAACTCTCGAGAATATAGATATATCGAGCATAATAAATGACCCTTTAATATTTATTATCACTCCTTCGGAAGATAATTTAGATTTTGATATAAAAACAATTGTTAAGTTTTTTAGGCAACGTATAGATTGGGCAAATATATATAAATTCGTAGTTCCCGGAATAAAAGAGGCAAAATTATTTGATGTTTCAAAGCTAAATCAAACTATTGAAAAGCATCTTGCTCCCATATTACTTAATAGAAATACATTAATGAGGCATTCACAAAGAATAACGAAAAATACAATAAAGAATATATTATCTTTTGTTAGAGGTGGATTTATAGAATCTATTTATAATGCACGTAAGAAAAAACCCGCTATTATAGTTGCAAGTGGTCCTTCTTTATCAAAAAACATAGGATTACTGAAAGAAGTTCAAGATAGTGTTACTATTATAGCCGTGGATAGTGTAATGAAAACACTCGAAGAATATAAAATAAAGGCGGATATAGTATGTGGTGTTGACTATCAAGAAATAAACCTAGGAAAGTATTCTATGGTGCAAAGAAAAAAGGAAAAATTGGATACGCTATTTGTTCATGCAGACGGTATATATTACGAAATCCCAAAGCTTTTTAAAGATACTCTTTCTGATTATACAGATTCATCTTTTGCATATCTATATGTTAAGGATATAGGTGAAAGAAAATTAAGCAGATTTGGAATTAATGCTGTTACGCACCTTGCTATACATGTTGCTTATATAATTGGAGCAAATCCAATAATATTTATTGGTCAGGATTGGGCTTATTCAAGCGGGATGGAGCATGCTGAAGGTGCATCTATAGATGGTTCTATCAAAACAGACATAATATGGGTAAAAGGTAACTATGAAGAAAAAGTACCATCTACACAAACTCTTTATTCGGGATTAAAGTTGGTGGAAGACATTGTTCAAGAACTAAGCAAAGATGGATTTGAGTTTATAAATGCAACAGAGGGTGGAGCATATATAAATGGTACAAAACTCAGGTCGTTAAAAGATACTGTATTAGAATATGTAGCAATAAATAAAAATAAGAGTTCTATAGAGATTAAAAAAGATCTTAATTATGCAAAATTTATAAAAAGAACAGAAGAAATTAGCAACTATTTGCAAAAAATTGTAAAAGATTCCTCAAGAGCCCTTAAAATGAATAATCAAATATTGAAAAAATGGAAACAAACAAATAATAGTGCAGTTATTACACAGCAGGTTGAAAATATAAATAAGATTAATAACGATATTACAAATAACAGTACATTTAAATCAGCAGTTACAAATTTTTATTTTGCAGAATTCTTTAATTTTTATCAAGAAGAGATGGATATAGAAGGACAAGACACTGAACAAAGAATAAAGCAATCCATAAAATACTTTGAGCTTATAAAGGATAAAACCGTAAAAGCAAAAAAATACGTAGATATGTTGTTGGATATATTAATGCTTGAAAAAGAATATACTGAAAACGAAAACAGGTTTATAAAAAATTTGGATAACGTCATAAGGTTACTGAGCCTATATTTTGAATTTGGTGATATTTATACGGGGCTTGAACTTGCAGATAAAACCTTAAATATTTATTCTGATAACGCCTACCTGTATTACTGGAAAGCAAAACTTTGCACGCTCAATAGATTTATGCATAAGGATTCATTAAGGTATTTCGAAAAGGCGCTTGAGATAGACCCAGACTTTAAAAAAGCAAAATTTGATTACGAAGTTCAAAAAAAGATTGTCCCGTCTCACTTGGTTCTTGCAAAGGCTGAAGCGCAAAGACAAAATTTCATATCGGCAAAAAATTTAGTTCAAAGGGCGCTAGAGCATGAACCCGACAATGAAGAAGTAAAAAGATGGCTTGAAGTAATCGAAGAGATGGCAAAATTTCAAAAAAGCCAAGAAAGGCAAGAGCTTTTATTTGAGCAGCTTAAACTCGAATCCGATACATTTAAAGAATATGAAACTGTAATGGAATTTGTTAAAAAAGAAGAACTTGATAAAGCCTACGAAAAATTGCTCTATTTATATGAAAAATACGGAGCTTTCGGCGATATACCGTTCTTGCTTGGTAGCATAATGATAGACAGAAAAGAGTTGGATAAGGCGGAAAAGTATCTTCAAGAAGCCGTCGAGCTTATACCGCATCAACCTTTGGTGTATGTGGCTTTAGGAAAGCTATATATGCTAAAAGAAGATTATTGGAATGCAAGGGTTGCTCTTGAAAAAGCTCTATCTATGAATGATAAATTAACACCCGAAATAGCCGATGCGCTCGGCGATTTATACTATGAATTTGATGAGTATGAAAAGGCGATAAAAACCTTTGAAGCATTTTTGCCATATTCTCAAGACAAGAAGAAAACGATACTCAAAATAGCGCTTTGTTACAAAGAACTTGGTATGGTTAAAGAATATAATACATTAATGGAAAAGATAAACGAATTAAATAGCGCAAATTAACGAAGACAAAGCCTATAGCTTTACCTTCGTTATGGCGATTGCACCGTCTATATTTAAAATTTCTTTTAATATTTCGTCTTTCACTTCTTCATCTGTCTTGATGAAAGACAAAGCCTCTTTTGACTCATCTTTTCTAGCAAGCCTAAAGTCTGCTATGTTAATATCATATTTTCCTAAGATAGCGCCAACTCTGCCGATAACACCCGGCTGGTCGTAATTCTGAAAAACTATAATATTCCCTGCCAATTCTATCTCCATATCAAATCCGTTCATATAAACAATTCTTGCTTTGTTGGGTTCAAAAATCGTTCCGCCTATTTCTATGGTTTTTGAATCGTCATATTCGGCTTTGATAAGCAGGTAGTTTTTGAATTCTGTCTTTTCTTTGTAAATTTCTGATTTTATCTCTATGCCACGTTCCTTTGTTATGTATGGTGCATTGACGTAATTTATATGTTCGTCAACCATATTTTTTAAAACTCCAACGGAGACAAATAGCGACAGAGAATTTGCGTAGTTTTCTATCTCTCCGTGGGTGTATATTGTAATGCTTTTTGTGAAGCTTTTTACATATTGAGATAGGAATGAACCCATTCGTTCAGCCAAACCCAAAAATTGTTTACCGAGTTCGCTTATCTCTTCTTCTTCCATCTTGATATTTACGGCGTTTTCATATCCTCTGCCTAAGAGTGCATCAATCACCGAATTTGCTATGCCTTCTGCCACCCTAATTTGTGATTCGTAGGTGTTTGCGCCAAGGTGCGGTGTAACAAAAACATTGTCAAATTCCTGCAAAGGATGATTTTCCTGTGGCTCATTTTCAAAAACATCTATGCCAAGCGCCCTTATTTTTCCACTTTTTAAGCCGTCATATAAGGCTTTTTCATTATATAATCCGCCGCGAGCACAGTTTATCAAGATTACATCGTCTTTCATCATCTCTATCTCTTTTTTATCTATCATATTGTATGTTTCATTTGTTTTTGGCGTATGTATAGTTATTATGTCGCTATTTTTTAACAGTTCACTTAAATCGTCGACTATTTTTGCTCCTATGCTTGTAGCTTTTTCTTTTTTTATGTAAGGGTCATAAACTATTACGTTTGCGCCAAAACTCATAGCCCTGATAGCAACCCTGCTGCCTATCCTTCCCATGCCTATTATACCTAAGGTTTTTCCATGCAGTTCTATACCCATCCATTTTTTTCTGTTCCATATATGTTTATATTTAAGTTCATAGTTTGCATTTGGCATAAATCTTAAGCAGTTGAGCATATGGGTCATGGTATGTTCTGTTGCGGCTAATGTATTGCCTGTTGGCATATTTATAACGACAATGCCTTTTTTTGATGCTTCATCCAAATCAATGTTATCGACACCAACACCTGCCCTTCCTATCACTTTGAGATTTTCACAATAGCTTAAAAATTCCTTATCTATTGTGGTTGCACTTCTTGTTATGATGGCGTCTGCATCTCTAAGCTGCTTTGGTAATTCGTCTTTTGGTGTGGTGGTCTTTATTTCAACATCTATCTCTTTATGGTTTTTTAATATGTCTATACCTTTCTCTGAAATTGTATCGCAAACAACAACCTTAAACATTGCCGCTCCTTTCAAACTCTATTTTTTTATGTATTGCTCTATTTTTTTCATCATAAAACTATAATTCCTTGGGCCAACCATTTTTTCAGCCACTTTACCATTTTTATCAATTATTATAGTAGTTGGCGTGGCAAAAATCCCGCCTACACACTTTAACTGATCTTTATCTTCTATTCTATAAACGGGATAACGCACGTGCAAATCACTAACAAAGTCTTCCAAATCGTATCTATCTTTGCTCAAACTTATGCCTATTATGTTTATATTGTTTTTATATCGTCTATAAAGAGCGTTTATTGTTTTTGATGATTTCTCGCAGGGTGTGCATTCTGGATAGAAAAAAACCACAAGCACAGGTTTTTTGCCGATAAACTTGTTTAAGTTTAGGCTGTTTTTGTTAGAAAACGGATACTTTAGTTGCATATCTATATCACAAGCAAAACTGTTAACAGATACCAAAACCGTCAATGTCAATAAAACTAAAAACAACTTTTTCATAACAAAATACCCTCAACTAAGATTTTTCTTTGCCGCTTCGGCAATAATGTTTATACATTCATTTACCTTTTTAGAATCCTGAGATTCGACGGTAATCCTTAGAAGCGGTTCTGTGCCTGAGTATCTTACAACTACCCGACCCTTTCCAATTATCTTTTTTGCTTTTTCTATGGATTCTTGGAGTTCTTTGATGTCGTCTATGGGCGGTTTGCTGTTTACGGTAATATTAACCGTTTTTTCCGGTATTTTTTTATAATCTTTATGGAGATATGATAAGGATTTGCCGCTTTCTTTCATTATGGATAAAACAGCCAACGCAGTTATTATGCCGTCTCCTGTTGTATTTAAATCCGATAAAATTATATGCCCGGACTGTTCTCCGCCAAGATTAAATCCATTTTCGAGCATTCTTTTTACTATGTATTTATCACCAACATTTACACGTTCAAGTCTTACATCGATATTATCCAAGAATTGCTCAAGCCCGTAGTTTGTCATAATTGTTCCGACTACAGTGTTGTTTTTTAATATGCCTTTTTCTTTCATATCTTTGGCTAAAATTGCCAAAATCATATCTCCGTCTATGAGTCTGTATTTATCGTCAACCATAAATACCCTGTCGCCATCTCCGTCAAAGGCTATACCGACGTCTGCCCTATAAAGCCTGCTTGCATCAATAATGGCGCTTGGATAGGTTGAACCGCACTTTTCGTTTATATTTGTGCCGTTTGGTTCTTTGTTGATTGCGATAACATCTGCGCCAAGCTCTTCAAAAATCATGGGTGCAACCTTGTATGTAGCTCCATTTGCGCAATCTACCACTATTCTCAAACCTTCAAGATTCATTGTATACGGCAGTGTGTCTTTTGCAAAAACTATATATCTGCCGAGTGTATCCCTAATCCTGTAAGCCCTTCCGATATTCTCTCCTATAGCGCCTTTTGAATTTAGTTCGTCATTAAATATGTAGTCTTCAATGCGTTTTTCAACATCTTCGCTTAACTTTAAGCCTTTATGAGAAAATATCTTTATGCCGTTATCATCGTATGGATTATGGCTTGCCGATATAACAACACCGGCGTCTGCTCTCATACTTCTAACCAAAAACGCAATGGCAGGCGTAGGCATAGGACCTACAAGATAAGCATCAGCACCCATCGATACGACGCCACTTGTTAGGGCACTTTCAAGCATATAGCCTGAAAGCCTTGTATCTTTTCCTATAATTATTTTTTTCTTTTTATTTTTTCCGCTGTTTAACGCATACACCAAAGCCTGACCGAGTTTATAGGTCAAGTCGCCGACCAAAGGATAGACGTTTGCCTTTCCTCTTATGCCGTCAGTTCCAAACAGTTTCATAGATTTACTCCAAAGTATTTAATGGTAGCCGTAGCGATTGCCAAGTATATAAAAAGACCCAAGATATCGTTTAGAGCCGATATAAATGGCGATGCCGCAACCGCCGGGTCTACATTAATCTTTTTTAAGACAAGCGGCAATAGAGCACCGACCATAGTCGATAAAAACATGGATAAAAATAAAGATACAGCAACAACTATTGCCAAATAAAAACTATGTTGAAAGATAAAAGCCATGCCAAAACCCAAAAAGGCAAACAAAATGCCTATAGATAATGCTGTTTTTATCTGTTTTTTTATGATTAGCCATATTCCGCTTTCGTCAAATTTTCCAATAGCCAATGCTCTAACGACGATTGTTTGAGACTGTTGACCAGTGTTTCCGCCCAAAGCCATTATCAAAGGCATAAAAAACGATAAAGATATGGCTGTCTTGAGTGTTCCGTCAAAAAATTTTAAAACACTTCCAGAGATTGATTCTCCCAGCAAGCTCATAATAAGCCAAGGCGCTCTGTATTTTATGATATTGAATACGCTTGTCTCTTCCATCTCTTCTTCTGATGTACCAGCAAGTTTGTAGATATCTTCGGTTGTCTCTTCTCTAATAACGTCTATGATATCGTCTACGTTGATAACGCCCACGAGTCGGTTTTTGTTGTCGGTAACGGGAATGGATAGCAAATCGTATTTTTCGACGATTTTTGCGACTTCTTCCTGGTCCATATCTGTTCTTACCGATATTGCGTTTGTGTTTGTTATGTTTTCTATTTTTTCGTTTTTGTCAGCCGTTATTAGCGCTCGCAGAGTAACAACGCCTATCAAATGATTATGCTTATCCACTACGTAGACATATATAATTTTTTTTTCCTTACTTGCTTTTCTTACTGCTTCAATTGCTTCTTCAACGGTTAAATCTTTATCTATGGCAAAAAAATCAGGATTCATTATTCCGCCTGCGGTATCTTCTGGATACTTCGCAAGCAATGCCATATCTTCCTTGAATTTTGGATTTAGATAATTTTGCAACTCTTCAGACAGCTCTTCATTAATTTCTTCATATATATCAACGGCTTTGTCTATTGATATATTTTCCAATACTTTTGCGACTTCTTCGGCAGAAAAATTCTCAAGTATGTTGGCAGCCATTGTGTAATCGTCCAAATATTCAATAGCTTCGGCTCTCAATTTTAAATCCGGAATGCTTTTAACAAGAACAACCCTTTCATCAGGTGCTAAATTTTGCATTATTTTGGCAATATCTGCCGGGTGTAATTTATTTACAATGTTAACAACGTTTGCTATTGCGTCTTTTCTAATAAATTTTCTTATGGCTTGAACAAGTATTTGAGTGTTGCCGTGCTCTTTGTCCATTAAAACCTCGGGTCAAGATATTCTTTTATCATAGCTTCTTTTTTAGTCCAGCCTTCTTTAACCTTTACCCACAATTCAAGAAAGACTTTGCTATCTAAAAATTGCTCTATATCAATTCTTGCGTCTTGACCTATTTTTTTAATTAGTTGTCCGTTTTTTCCTATTATTATCATTTTGTGTGTTTTTCTTTCAACAATAATATTGGCTTTGATATAGTAGATACCCTTTTCTTCTCTATATTTCATCTCATCTATCACAACTGCAGTATGGTAAGGAATTTCTTTACCTACGCTGTTCATGATTTTTTCCCTTATTATTTCTGCAATGATGAACCGTTCTGTTTCTGTGCTTATTATATCGTCTTCGTAGTATTTTGGTCCTTCTTCAAGTAGGCTCAAAATGGAATTAAGGATTTTTTCTTTAGCATCGTAAGATTGAATTAAGGATGTTTCTATTATATCTGCGAAATCGGCTTTTTCGATAAAGCGTTTTTTGACTTCTTCTATCTCTTCCTTACTCATTAAGTCTATCTTATTTATAATGAGTATCGCTTTTTTGTTTTTCTGTTTTATTTTTTCTAAATATTTTTCTAACACTTCGTCTATTTCGCCGTTGTTGTCGGTCATAACGACGGCAACATCGAAATCTTCAAGCGCTTCGTCGATAAATTTAATTATTGCAGCATTGAGTTTTTTGTTTGATTCATGAGCGCCTGGCGTATCTGTAAATATAATTTGATAATCTTCGCCGTTTAATATACCTTTGACTGATTTTCTGGTAGCCTGTGGCTTATGTGAAACAATCGCTATCTTTTCGCCTATTAGAAGGTTTAATAGCGTTGACTTGCCGACATTTGGTTTTCCTATTATCGCAACAAAACCCGATTTAAACATGTTTTTCACCCAATTTTTCTATAGCTTTTTTTGCGGCGTCTTTTTCCGCTTCTTTTTTACTTTTTCCTTTTCCTACACCGTAACTTTTAGAATCTATAAATACTTCACAATAAAAAATCTTGTTGTGCTCAACGCCGTCTTCCCTAATAATTTTATACTCGGGTAGGCAAGCAAAAGACCTTTGGGTTATCTCCTGCAGATGTGTTTTATAATCAAAAATCATACCCGTTTCAACTATTTCCTTTATGATGCCCGATAGATGTTTTAGCACAAACTCTTTGGCTTTTTCAAGTCCTCCGTCAATATATATAGCACCTACCAACGCTTCAAATGCATCTTCAAGAATGCTATCGTTAAACATTATGCCTTCTTTTTGTTCGCTTTTTCCTACAATGAGATAGTTAAACAGCTCAAGTGTTTTTGCAACCTCGGATAGTATTTTTGTATTAACCGATGCGGCTCTAATTTTTGAAAGTTTGCCTTCGTCTATGTTTCTATACTGATAAACAAGATATTCTGTAACGACCAACTCCAAAACGGCATCTCCCAAAAATTCCAACCTTTCGTTGGAGTCTGTTTTATTTTTTACATAGGATTTATGGGTTAAGGCTTTTTTTATCAAAGCCTTGTTGTTAAAACTATATCCTAATTTTTTTTCCAATTCTTTCATATATATCTATCCATCGAGTCGGCAAAAATAGTAATTATATTTTTATCAGGATATTTTTTTAACATTTTTAAGGATGCAAAGTATGCAGCACCGCTTGAAATTCCAGCAAAAACGCCTTCCTGTTTTAATAATCTCTCTTGATACTCAAATGCTTCGTTATCGTTTACCAAAACAATATCGTCAATTAAGGATGTGTTCAAGACATCGGGTAAAAATCCCGCTCCAATGCCCTGTATTTTGTGAGCACCCGACTGTTTTTTGCTTAAAAACGGACTATTCTTCGGCTCTACGGCTATAGCTTTAATCTTGGGATTTTTTTCTTTTAAGTAGGATGCAATGCCGCTAAATGTTCCACCCGTTCCCACGCAGCATACGAATATATCTATTTTATCCAACTGTTTTTCTATCTCTTTTGCGGTTGTTTGTTTGTGTATTTCTGGGTTTAATGGGTTTGTAAATTGATTTGGCATATAAAATCCATCTTTTTCCATCTCTCTTGCAAGTTCTATCGATGCCTTCATTCCTTCTTTTTCGTCGGTTAGTATTACTTTAGCACCAAATGACTCCATCATTCTTATGCGTTGCAGACTCATATTGCTTGGCATAATGATAGTTACAGGAATCTGATAATAAGCGCCCAAGAAGGCTAAAGATATACCAGTATTTCCACTTGTTGGCTCTACTATGCCTTTATCGGTTATCTTATCCAAAGCGCCTTTTAACATAGAATAAGCAGTCCTATCCTTTATAGAGCCTGTAGGGTTGAGATATTCAAGTTTAGCGTATACTCCGCTTTTAAGTTTAATAAGCGGCGTATTGCCTATTGATTTAAGTATGTTCACAATATATCTCCCAAGTCGTCTCTGTTGACAGATATATGTCTAACATTGTCGTAAGCGTGTGGCGTATCTATGCAGTAGTGCGCTCCAATACTTCCTTTTCTTTCAAGAGCGCTGTATGCTATCAAAGCCGAAAGAAGTGCTGTATTTCTTAATGTTATACCTTCTTGGCAACAATATTTTTTGTTGTATTTTAAGAATGTACCGCTTGCGCATTCCAAAACATTTTTCATTTCGGCAATAGTTCTAACAACGCCTAAGCTACTCCATATCTTTTCTTTTATTTCTTCAATTTTATTTTTCATTGAGTCTATATTTGAGCACTCTTCGCAGTTTGATTCATCTATGTTTAGCGTGTCGATATTTATGGTTTTTGAGTATTCTAAAGCGCTGTCTGCTGCCCTTTTTCCATACACCAAGCCTTCAAGTATAGAATTGCTTGCAAGCCTATTTGCTCCGTGCACTCCGTTACAGGCAACTTCTCCCGCAGCAAACAGGCCGTCTATATTTGTTTTTGCATATATGTCGGTTTTTATACCACCCATTGTATAGTGGGCAGCGGGTGCTACAGGAATTGCTTCTTTTGTAATATCAAGGCCATATTTTAAGCATTCGTTATAAATTGTCGGAAATCTGTTTTTTACAAACTCAGCTCCCATAGGCCTTGCATCAAGATAAACCTTTTCTATTGAGCGCTTTTTCATCTCAAATACAATTGAGCGAGCGACGACGTCTCTTGGCGCAAGTTCTTTTAATCTGTGATAATTTTCCATAAAACGCTCGCCTTTGTCGTTTATTAAAACAGCTCCTTCGCCTCTCATGGATTCGCTTAATAGAAATTGCGGTGCTCCATAGCGTTTTAGGGCTGTTGGGTGAAACTGAACAAATTCCATATCTTCGACTGTAGCGCCTGCCAAGAATGCACTTGCTATGCCGTCTCCCATAGTAACAGGTGGGTTGGTAGAGTTTTTGTAGATTGCTGCATATCCACCGCTTGCAAGGATAACGGCTTTTGCGTTTATTGTTTCATACTTGCGATTCTTTGTATTTAAAAATTCAACAGTGCTTATTTTATTATCTTTTACTAATATATTGACCAGCATTCTGTTTTCAAATATTTTAATATTATTGTTATATTGTTTTAGCTTTGCCAATAGACTTCTTTCTATTTCGTGTCCGGTAGCATCTCCCAATGCATGTAGAATTCTATTTCTTGAGTGCGCTGCTTCTTTTGTAAAATCCAGTTCACCATTTTCATTTTTGTCAAATTGAGCGCCCCATTCGATGAGTTCTTTGATTCTTTTAGGTCCTTCTTTTACGAGCACTTCTACAGCTTCTTTTCTGCATAATCCGGCGCCTGCGCTTAGAGTGTCTTCTATGTGGCTTTCTACAGTATCTTCTTTACGCAAAACAACAGCTACACCACCTTGAGCCTTGTCGGTATTGCACATATCCAACTTGTCTTTTGTAAAAAGAAAAACCTTTTCACCATTTTCCAAAATCTCTATAGCGGCTCTCAATCCTGCCACACCGCTACCTACAACTATTATAGGCATACCAAAAGCCTCCTAAAAAATATGAATATAGCTCGACGGAGGAACTATATCTGTTTTATGGCCACAACTAAATAAAGAAACAGATAGTATGGTAATCATAACAAAAAAAATTAACTTTTTCATGGTGCATAATCTATTACAATTGTCTTTTAAAATCAATACATAACTTGTTTTTTGGTTAAATTTGTTTTAGGATTTGGATATGAGAGATTTTGCAAATTGCGGCAATGTAAAAATAGAACTTTCGCATTGCGTAAGGAATACTTTTTCAAAGAGTTTATGTAAGGATTGTTATAATGTTTGCATACCAGAAGCTATAGAATTTAGTCCGAAGCCTAAAATAAATAGCAACGCATGTATTCAATGCGGATTATGCTACGCTGCCTGTAAATTTTCTGCAATAAATATAAAAAAAGATAACCTGTATTTGATAAAAAGTACTGAAGACGATAATAAAATAGATGTAGGATGCATATTTGCCGAATCCAAAATAAAGATAGCTTGTGTTTCAAGGTTGAGTGAAGATGTGTTGCTTGATTGGTTTTTGAAAGAAAAAAACATAATCATAAAAAAAGGCAATTGCAAAACCTGCAAGTTTAAAAATACTTTGGCATATTTCTACGACAGCTTAAAAAATGCTGTTATTTTATCCAAAGCAATCAATAAGAAACCAAAAATAAAGATACAAACAAAAAAATCAAAAAGTATATTTATACCCAAAGAAACGCTTTCAAGAAGAGATATACTCTCAAATTTAAGACCAAAAACCTCATCTACAAAAAGAAAAATCATAACAAGATTATTAAGGGATAACATAAAAACGGATGTTGAATACAAATATAGTGCAAAAATGTCTATAAGCAATGAATGCAATCTATGCAAGATATGTCAACATGTATGTCCGGCGAATGCTATACAGATTATAAAAGGCAAAAAAAGCGGATATATATACTTTGACCCTTCAGCTTGCGTGAAATGTTATGCGTGTGAAGATGCCTGCATACGAAAAGCTATAAAAATAGAAGACTCCACCGTTTTAGAAATTACAAAAGAACCGTATGAAATATTCGAAGTTAAACAAAAGGTTTGTAAAAGTTGCGGTGCAGTGTTTTATTCAAATAATGAAAATAATATATGTTTTAGCTGTCTAACAAAACAGGAAAGAAAGAAAAGTCTAATAGATTTTTTCAAAGACATATAATAAATATAGATTTTTTATCAATAATATTGTAATATTATAAAAACACAAAAAGGGAGGCGGTGTACGATATGAAAAAGATAACGACGGTTTTGCTAATTGGACTGATTTTAGGTTTAGC